>SAMEA104315421__coassemble_595_pt1 | contig 48270 bp, 33 predicted proteins | sample SAMEA104315421__metabat2_low_PE_030 | metagenome-assembled genome bin SAMEA104315421 (sample SAMEA104315421) | gut metagenome | biome: Monkey gut; feature: monkey-associated habitat; material: faeces | place: China | collected 2013
GGTAGTGTTTCACTGAGTGTGTCTGAGGCAAGTTCATTCAAGCCTGTAGACCTCAGATGACGATGCAAATATAATGACTTTATCTCATAGTTTCATTGTAAGACGATAATTTTGTGGTTTTATAGTGTATCCAGACGAGAAAACCGGCTCTGCAGAGGAGCTGTCCTCCAGCAACATGGCTGCGCCCACACTGGAAACAAGTGGATAGCCGAACCGCTTCACAAGAGGCGGTTCCTAAGTTTTTAGAAGGACCGTTCCGCTAAGAAAACCTTATACCGTCAATCAGGGAAAAGCTTTTTGTCAACGCTTATGTTCGGCAACGCCCTGTCGAAGGCTTTGTGATCCATAGCCACGCTGCCCATCAGTGCCAATACCGATTCCTCGTTTGGCATGGCGGTTCTCATCCGAGTTACACGGCGGAAGTCGCGGTTTAGGCGCTCAATCCAGTTGGTAGTGTATACCATTCCATGAATTTCAGGAGCATAGTTGAGATACGTGAGATAGGCTTTGTAATCGGAGTTATCACGAAGACGCTTGATTGACAGATAGTCTTTGCCCCAACGCTCGCACATATCCTGCCACTTTGACCATGCCGTCTCCATAGTGTAGTCGCGTTGTCCTGTGCGGAATATATCGCGGAGGTCGGCTGCAAGAGCTGCTTTGTCTCCATGACGTACTTTTGCGAACATGTTGCGTTTCAAATGGGTAACACAACGTTGCAAAGGAGTGCCGGGGAATTTCTCACCGATGACGGTGTCAAGTCCCTTGATGCCGTCGGCAACCATAAGGCCGATTCGCTTAAGACCTCTGTCCTTTAGAGCCTCGAAGATTTCGCCCCAGCCGGTGGCGCTTTCTACTGGCATGTTGCCGATATAGATAACTTCGCGTGTGCCTTCTTCGGTCACGGCCAGTGCCACATAGAACGCCTCGCTTGCGACAGAACGCTTGCGGTGTATCTTGATATGAACACAGTCAACAAACACAACCGGATAGTACTCCTCAAGCCCTCTTTCAAGCCACTCGTTGACCTGGATGCGGACGCATTCAACCATGCGGCTGATGCTTGACTTCGAGTAGTGCTCGCCGTATATCTGGTCGAACACGTCACTTACCTGGTCCTGCGTAAGACCTTTGGTATAAAGGACACCAGCCAGACGGTCGCATTCTTCCTCCTGGTCGCGCAATATGGCCAAAATACGAGGATGGAAGTTGCCGTAACGGTCACGTGGAATGCGGAACTCAAGCCTCTTTCCTTGGCCGTAGCTATGGCCAGGACGGTATCCGTTACCCTTATTGCCCGGATTCTCAGCCAGAAACTCACCGCGTTCAGCGAACATCAAGCTCTCGAGCATGATCTCCATTAGGTCATGAAAACCATTTTTCTTCTCTGCATGCTTGCGCATTTGCTCAGAAATTTGTTCCTTTGTAAGAAGCATTCTTTGTATGTTTTAAGTTTGGTCACCTAAAACTACAAACTTCTCGGGACTTGTCCAAAGGGACGGGTCCCGTTTTTTGAAACTTCGTTCAGACACACTCAAAGAAACAGTATCTACGCACGTCAAAACATAGGCATAACAGAACCTCGGTATGGTCATCATGTTGAAGATATAACAGAGTATGTCGATGGAACACATGAGGATAAGATGCAAAGACTTTTAGGCTGGGTTGAAGAATCAAAGGAAGAAGAACTTACTGGGTTTATCGGTGGTCCTCCATGCCCTGATTTTTCAGTTGCCGGTAAAAATAGAGGACGTGACGGTGAAAATGGCAAATTGTCTGAAACATACGCAAGATTGATATGTACGGCTTTACCTGATTTCTTTCTATTTGAAAACGTAAAAGGATTATACAGAACGGCAAGACACCGGGCTTTCTTCGAAGAACTAAAGCAACAATTCCGAGAAAATGGATATTATTTGACTGAGCAATTAGTAAATTCACTGGAATTTGGTGCTCCACAAGACAGAGATAGAATTATATTGATAGGATTCCGGCAAGATATAGCTGACCAGTTAAACCTTGAAACTGAAAATGGGTGTCTTATAAACTTCCCTTGGGAAGTACATAAAAGATATAAGCTTGATGAAATAAAAAATATCAAGTGGCCTGACAAAACTCCATACAATGAAGGTATAGAAACAGAAATGCCTAAAAATATTATAGAAGACATAACTGTTGAACATTGGTGGAGAAGAAACGATGTAGCACATCACCCTAATGAGGACATGTTCTTTAAACCTCGTGCAGGAATAGTTCGTTTCAGAACTAAAGATGAAGGAGATGTGGAGAAAAAATGTTACAAGCGTTTACATCGTTGGCGTTATTCCCCTACTGCAGCATATGGCAATAATGAAGTGCATATACATCCTTATCTTCCTCGCCGTATATCTGTTGCAGAATCTCTTGCTATACAATCATTGCCGGCAAATTTCATAATTCCGCATGATGTTACATTGACAGATGCTTTCAAGACTATCGGGAATGGTGTTCCGTTTGTTCTTGCTAATGGTATTGCAAATTCTATTTTTGACTACATTAATCATAACGAATAAGACCTATGAAACTTACGAAAGAGCATATATTGGAATTGTTTAGACAACTTCCAGTCGATATAAGCTGTGATTATGTAAATCCAGGCATTTATTCTGTAAGAAGGAAACCAATTGAAGGGGATGAAGTACATTTTACATTGTATGAGAATGAAATAGATTCCAATAAAGATGTTCCTTTAACAGAAGCTGCAATGGAAACAATGGCGAATGCTATAAAAGAAAATTCGCCAATTTCTATTGATGCAGCTTTAGTAAATGGCGGCAACAAGCGCTCCGCAATCGAAGGTGCCTTAATCCGGACATCTGAATTTTACAGCATAAAACGTGGCCGCAATAAAAACATTGTATGGATTCCGAGCAAACCGCATCCTGTAGGTGAGAAAGGAATATGGAATGATGACGAAAAGTTGCCACCGCCACCAGATGAGAATACTCCACTTATGGCCATTAAAGAGGAAGAACTAAGAGCCAATTACTCTATTGAAGAGTTGGGACGCCTTCTTGCCTATATGGTTAGGCAAGACGACAAAATCGGCATTGTCGCGACTTGTGCCGCATTTGGCCTAAAATATGGGAAAGCAATAATAGCAAATGGCTACAAGGCCAAAGAACTTATTGATGCCGCCAACAATAATGGTGTAAACATCGACCATGCCCAAGACGGAACAATAAATACAGGAAAGTCGTTGTATGAAGCTATAAGCAGAAAGGCATTCGGGATGAACTTCTCTAAGAAGACAGTACATAAAAACATAATGAATACTGTACATAGTGTTTTTTTAAACTATCTCACAGCCCTTCGTACCAAGCCCTTCATGCTTCTTGCTGGTATCAGTGGTACCGGCAAGAGCCGTATCGTGCGTAAGTTAGCACAAGCGACAATTACCGAGGAGTTGCAAAGGGCTAATGGTTATACGGGCGAAGACTTTGCCAATGACAGTTGGACGTTACATTCTCCAGCCAACTTTGAACTGATACAAGTGAAGCCGAACTGGCACAACTCAATGGACGTTATCGGTTATTTATCGAACATTCCAAGTCCGCACTATGTATTCACACCTTTCATTGAGTTTATCGTCAAGGCATGGCAACACCCCGAAGTGCCGTTCTTCCTGTGTCTCGATGAGATGAATCTTGCTCCTGTGGAGGAATATTTCGCAGAATTTTTGAGTGCCATCGAGAGTCGCAGCTTCGGGGGAGGAGAATACATGACTGACCCCATCATCAAGCCATTCAACTCGTTTGGAAAAGAAGTGGCGAAAATGATGGTAAACACACTGTTTCCGAACTTCACGGCTGCTGATAAAAATTCTTTCTTAGGAAAGATTGTTGATCATCTTGAAACGAAAGGTCTCACTTTGCCGAAGAACCTCATGGTCATAGGTACTGTGAATATGGACGAGACAACTTTTTCATTCTCACGCAAAGTGCTTGACAGGGCCATGTCGGTAGAGATGAATGAAGTGAACTATGACAGTTTCTTGAACGACACGACAGATGATGACCTTAAAGCAATTGTACAGGCATTTGAGGAAAACGATGATGCCGACTTGAACGCTCTGCTTGTTGATCGTCACATCGAAGCAAAGGAAATCATAGATGAGTTGGGCGATGATGCAAAGTTTGCTATTGACTATCTGAAACGCATCAATGCTCTGCTTGAAGGCACTCCTTTCAAGCTGGGCTATCGTGCCGCTAACGAAGCGTTGATATATCTGCAAGCATCGCAGGAGTTCGGTCAGACCGACTGCATAGCTGCGCTTGACAACTTTACGCTGATGAAGATTCTCTCACGCATAGAGGGCGATGAATCGAAACTGAAAATCACCGACTCGGAAGCAGACAAAGGACGCATAGCCAATGCTGGTGTAAACATAGACGAAGCCAAGCGATATGGTGACTTGAACATACTCACAGCGTTGCGGAATATAATCACACAAATGTTGGGCGAATCGAGTAATGCAGATGTCGAGAGTAATGTTACCGAAGAAACGGCAACAGAGAGTGGAGAGGAAATGATTTTCACAGAGCAGGAAAAGAAAGAGTTGCAGTCCATAAAGAAGATAGACAGCATGCTCAGTCAACTGAAACGTGACCATTTCGTTTCTTTCTGGAACTAAACACTCATACATCCAAAAAGCATGGCAAGCGTTTTCAACTTTGAAGTGACAAATGAGGACATATTGTTAAGGTTCTCTTGTCCCAATCATGAGCGGAGAATAGCTGAGACTGTCCGCAACCTTTGCATTGACACTGACGAACAAGACAGTGCCGCAAAGTTGTTGTGCCGCTACACGTCGGAAGCACAGAATGTCAAGTTCTCTTTTGACGGAAGCGCACAGGAGGGGAATGACATTCGCCATGAGGCTGTGTTCTTCGAGAATACAGAATATCCGCTTATTGTACGTGGCAAGGGCAAGAACTTAGAAGAATTGTCGCTTGCCATCAACGATCATCTGCGCACAGACGGTAAGGACAAAAGCACCATCATCAGCACGGGCGATGAACTATACGGTTCGCTGAACTTTCACAATCAAGTGGGCATGACCGACTTCTGCATCACCTACAGGGTGAAAGGAGAAGAACAGACCAAGAAACTGAAGTTCATGACCGAAGTATTGAGCTATAAGCTGGACTACCGCTCAGACTTGAAGACCATCATCTCTGACATAGAGCATGAATATGCCATGCTGAGCACATCGTTTCTGAAGGACACCTATCTCAGCATGCGCCAAGGCGCAGGCGAGAACAACCCATTGATATGGTGGCAGATATTCAAATCGTGCCATGCCGACATCATGACGGCAGCACGCCAGATAATAGACCGCCCCAAGCGGCGGTTGCGCTCCGTAGCCAAGTATGAGAGAGCAGAACGCATGGCATATATCCCCAGAGAACTGGAAAATGAATATCAGATGCACAAGGACAATCCTGCCCATCTGTACCGCACAGAGGAACTTACGCTGAGCCACGACACCATAGAGAACCGTTTCCTGAAATATGCCATTCGGGAAATGACACGCCGCTTTGCCGTGGTGAAGGAACATATCATGACCGCTATGCACCTTGATGACCCAAATCGCATAGACACTTCGCTCTGCGATATGGAGAATGAGCTGATGCAACTCTCGAACAATGCTTTTTTCCGAGGCGTAGGACAGTTCAAGGGCTTTACGCAAGATAACCTCGTGATGAAACAGGCCCAGGGGTACAAGACCATCATGGAGAAATGGGTGGAACTGCAACAGGGCTACGAACTGGAGGAAGGCATGAGAAAACTGGAGGTGAAGGACATTTGCGACCTGTATGAGATATGGTGCTTTATCAAAGTGAAGAACATTGTACAGGACGTGATGAAGGAATTGGGCAAGGATGCCAAACCCAAGGTGAACGGCAGAGACATTACCAACGACTTTATTCCACAACTTGTATATGGCGGTTCGGTGAGTTTCATCAACCAAGCTGGCATTGAGTTGGCAAGCGTATGCTACAATGCCGAGGTGCATAAAGGTTATTCAAATTCTGCTATCAGTGGTACAAATACCATGACCACGGTACAGCGTCCCGATATTGTGCTAAGATTGAGTAAGAAGGCAGAAGGTAACATGAAGTTCACCTACCTCTTTGATGCAAAATATCGTATAGCCGACACGGATGAAAATGGAAGTAGATATGACAGACGTTATGATGTGCCGCCAGCAGATGCCATTGACCAGATGCACCGCTACCGTGATGCCATATACTACACGGAAGAAGGACATGAACATGAACACTTGAAGAAAGAAATCATAGCAGGCTATGTGCTATTCCCTGGTCGCATACCGTTGGAGGCACTTGACGCAGAGAATGGCGACTACTACTATCAGCAGTCGAACCGCTTGATTGGCATCGGTGCATTCCCCTTGCGTCCTGATCAAGAGAAGCATGCCAATGACGGAAGCATTATTGTAAATGCCAACAGCTCTGAGCAAGCCTTGCGCAGGCAGATACGCCACTGGCTTGAAGATGGAAACGGACGAGAGCGGTTGCTCGAAGAAAGCATACCTCAAAAAGGATTGGAATACTCGGACGAACCTGTTAACAAAGGAACATTCTACATTGCATCAGTAGATGGCCATGTGAATGTCAACAAAGAACAGGTGCTGAATGGTCAAGGCAAAATCTTCTTCTCTGGCTATAAATCCATTCTGTCTGGTGTTGATTTTCAAAAGATAAAATACTTTGCGCCTGTGGATAACCACTTGGTGAAAGGATATTATCAGGTGCTCTCGGTAGAAGCGATAAATATGAGTGAAGTACTGGTGAAAGAAAAGGCGGAGGCAAAAGGGCAAGCCAAGAACTATAAAGGTTATGACAAGCCAATCCGCATTTGCTTGAAATTAGGCAAATACACTTTGCTATCCACTCCTTTTATCTACGGACTTGACAGTAACGCGTCCAAAGGTATTGCTATGACAAGGAAAGAGTTTAAGGAGTATTGCAATAGAACAAAAGTTTTGGATAATCAGTCCTAATATTGGAGAAATTGTACCAAAAGGAGGTGTATGTATGGACTCATGTTCATCATTCTGCCCTGAATATTTTCCAGCGGGAAGCGCTTTTATAGTTCATCTGAATTCAAGCAGTACTACTTACTTTGCACATGAAGTACTACTTCTATTGCCAACGAAGTACTACTTCTATCGCCTATGCAGTACTACTTCTTTTTTCCTCCTTTCCTTTTTGCCCGCATCGAATGAAGCGTAAGGCTTCTGGAATAATCTGCCGAAATCATCTGGGAAGACTTATCGGCTGTGGTGTCTAAGCATATAACTTGCTCGTCATCACAGGTTGATGCTTTCTCCCACGATGAAGCCAGTGGTCCAGGCGGCTTGGAGGTTGAAGCCACCGGTGACGGCATCTATGTCCAGAACTTCACCTGCGAAGTGGAGGCCAGGACAGAGCTTGCTCTCCAGGGTGTTGGAGTCGATACTCTTGAGGGATATGCCACCGCAGGTGACGAACTCTTCCTTGTAGGTGCCTCGGCCCGAGATGCTGTGACAGTCGTTGGTGAGTGTCTCCACCAGTCGGTTCATGCCCTTCTTGCCCACTTCTGCCCATTTCCTTTCGGGCGCAATGCCGGCTCTCTCGGTCAGGTATTGCCACAGGCGGGAGGGTAGGGCAAAGGGACGAGTGCTTGTAAGGAGTTTTTGTGGGTTGCGCGAAGCGGTTTCTTGTAGTTCGCTCTCCACACAGGAACGGTCGTTCTCGTTTATCCAGTTTATGCTCACAGTCTCGTGATAGTTGCGCTCGTGCAGGTGTCGGGCGGCATGCGATGACAGTTTCAGAATGGCCGGACCACTCATCCCCCAGTGGGTGATGAGCAAAGCACCTTGTGCCTTGAACTTTGTGGCGGGGATGGAAACCGTGGCAGGGTCAACCACCGTGCCCATCAGTTGCTTGAATGCAGCCTCTTCCACGTTGAAGGTGAATAGCGAGGGTACGGGTTGTTCTATGCTGTGTCCCAATTTTTCCAGATAACTGAGACCATCGGCACGAGGTGAACCGCCGGTGGTAATGACCACTCTGTCGGCCTGGATGGAGTTGCCGCTCTTGAAGGTGAGCATGAACTCCCCGCTCTCTCCGTCCCTCTCGAGGGCGGTGAGCCAGTGCCCTGTGTGCACCTGTATGCCCAGTCCCTTGGCTCTGTAGGTCAGACTGCGCACGATGCTCATGGCATCCTGTGAGCGTGGAAATACGCATTCATCCTCCTGCGTCACCAGTTTGACCCCTTGGTTCTCGAACCATTCATAGGCATCCTGATAGTCGAAGCGTCGGAAGAGACGTTTCATCAACTGGCTCCCGCGCGGATATACCTGCTTGAGGTCAGTCACTTCGCGAAACGAATTGGTCAGGTTGCAGCGCCCGCCACCAGTGATAGCCACCTTGGCCAGCACCTTTTGCGCTCGCTCATAGATATCTACCGTAGCGTGTGGAAGCCTCTCCTTCACTCTGATGGCAGCGAAGAAGCCTGCCGCTCCACCGCCAATGATGGCAACGCGAATGCCACTTTTACTCTCTTTTTCCTGCATACAGTTGCAAAGGTCGCACTTTTTCTCAATACTCCCCGCAGTCCTTCCCACAGAATTTTTGATTGCTTTGCAAATGTGTTCAAATACACTTTGTGGTTTGTTCGCAGTATGAGAATGCCTCCCACTGCGGCAAAAGGCACGTTGAGGAGCACCAGCGAAGCGTCGCGGGCGTTGCCGAAGAGCATATACAGAATGGCAGCAGATGCGCTGTCGGTGCTTCAGGGCGAGGCAAGGGAGTGTGCCAGGCAGGGTGGAACTGCAGGGCGGAAATGAAAATGGGACGTGCCAACTGGTGATGGCACGCCCCATGATGATAGGATACAGAGGGATGTCTATTCCTCGGTGGAGAATACTTGTTTCAGGTTCTTGGCACCAGTGGCGTGGGCAGGCATCAGCTTGTGTGCGCTGATGTTGAGGCTGGGCTTCCATGACCGGTGCGGCTCTGCCTGGCCCTTGGGCGTGCTCTCAGCCTTGACGCTGTTGCCAAATCCGTCCACTACGGCTTCCTCCACTCCTTGTGTATATTCGTTCTTCCCTGTAAAGTAACAGAGGTTTAAGGTGAATACTCCTGTGCTTCTGTCGTAATGACAGGGGTATTGGTTGTAGGAGTCAGACTCGTGGAAGGTCTTCAAGTCTGCTACGTAGAAACTCTTACTCTCGTTTAGCATTGTGACGAATTGCTTATGTATTCTGCAATTGAACATGCCTTCATCGGGATTGTAGTCGATGATTAGGCCGGTGCCACCGGCCCACCCTCCCAATTGGAATTGTCCTCGGTTGGATGTAGGCGACTTTCGGTAGTAAATAGGAATGTTTTCCTGTGTTGCCTGGAATATGATGTTGAACTTGTACGAGCACGTCGAATCGCTTTCCGAAAGCGGCCATTCATCGGCTTTATGACCGTCAGCCAACCATTCGGCTTTGGTGTTGTACCACTTCAGGGCAGTTGAGAGGTTGAGCACACGGTCGCTCTTCACATCCTTCTGTATCTTTCCGTCGGCATCGCAGCCGGCAATGACCAGGGTGTAATTGAGTTCCTGCTGCTCGCGGGGGATGGTGAGAGAAGCCGAACCGCTGCCTGTCACCTTGATTCTGAGGGGTGAGTTGAGCACGTTGGTCCAGATGTTTCCCTGGAGCATGCTGTCGGGCAGGAGCGCGATGTAGGCTCCGTCGAACTCAGAAGCATCGTAACGGACGGTGCAACGGGTGCCTCCATCCTCGGTGGCAGTGTTGTCGGTGAGTGATACCGAGAGGTTTCTCACTGGGCATTCATATATCTCGGGCGCCTTTCCGTCCTGGCTCCATAGGCCAACGTTCACCACCTTGTTGCCCGCCACAGACAGGCAGGCCAGTTTGTACTCGGCACTGCACTTGGGGTAGGGGATGGTTGCCACCCGCATTTGATTGTTGGGGTTGATGCGGACAGCAACGTAGGCAGGCAGAGTCTTAGCCTCGAACATGGCTTTGATGTCGGCTGTAGTGGCATACTTATCCACCAGAGCCACATACCCCTTCTCGGTGTGCGGACCGAAGTAGTACATCGCCTGCACCTTCCAACTTCCGTTCTGGTCCTGTACCGCCTTGCCGTTGGTGGCGATACAGCTGTAGTCGGGATAGTTGAATGCTTGCTCCGTCTTGCTGACAACGATGCTTCCATGGCGCGTGCCAACACCTACGACTGTAAATTTGCCGGCATCGTCCGGCATGGGTATCTGTACCCATCCTGTATCCTTGACTGCTGTGCCGTAGCCGGCATCTGCCTCCAGCCTGGCCAGCGCTGTTTCTGCCAGGCTGTCGGGTACGCATGCCAGCCGCACTTCATCCAGCTCACGCATTATGTAGAGGTACGTGCGCAGGTATTTCTTGCCGTTAGCGTTGATCACACTGGCGGGGCACTGGGCATCGGCATAGAATGTGGTGGTGAGTGCGTAAGCGGGAGGGTTGCTTCCAGGAATGCGCAGTTCGGTGAGCGTCAGACTGTTCACCACCTTCAGCTGGCTGCCATAGGTGACTGTGATGCTGTTTCGGGGGAAGGTGATCACTCCATCCTGCAGGGTGGCGTTGGCGGTACTCTGCACCATCACATCGTTCCCGTCGATGCGGAAACCCAGTTTCTGCTCGGGAATGTAGGCTTCTGCACCCTGGAATCTGATGACCAGCGAGGAGCCTGTATAGCCCATGGTGGAGTCGGCTGTCTGGCTAAAGGGGTTCTTGATGATGAGGCCCTCGGCAGTGGTCAGTGGTTCGGCTGTGAGTGTGACATACTTTGCGGGTGTCTTTATGTCGAACAGTTCGCGCACAATGCCGTCGTTGAACGTCACATCGTAGGTGGAACTATGGTCTGTCCACATGCCTCCTCCCACCCAGTAGCAGTCTGATGGGTCGGGATTTTCCTGCCCTATGGAGTTCCAGGCATACTGCATGAGGTTACGTTGGGGGAATACCAGGTTCATCCAGGCAGGCCGTCCGTTGCCGGCATTGGACAGCTGCTGGTTGGCGGGGATGTATTGTGCATCCTCGCCTTGGGTGCGATCGACCGACATGTTGAGTCGCTTGTAGTCAAAGAAGGACTGGCCTTCGCCCCACAGCTCGATGCGCTTCTGCTTCACTATCTCGTTGATGGCCACCTCTTTCTGGACACCTTGGGTGGGGTAGTTATAGTTGGCCGTGCGGTATTTCTGCATGAAGCTGTTCAGCATCTTAAGGCCATTTACGGCAGATGAATGCGCTGTGGCCTCTGCTTGTATGAGGTACATCTCCTCTACGCGCATCAGTGGGTAGGCTGCCTGAGCCATTGTTATTCCGTCGTTGATGCTTCCCTTGTAGGGACGGAACTTCAGTGATGCGTATTTGGGAAGTTGCTCCACGATGCTGCCAACAAGATGTGGTTCGCTGTGGTCATCGCTTGTCAGGAATAGCTTGCTGCGTGGGTCACCTGCGCAAATCTCCTTGAAGAGCGATGGAGTGATGCAGGCAGGCACAAGTGGTGCATATCCCATCTGGTTCTCATTGCACATCCACGAACCCCAGTTCACAATGCCGGTTAATACGACAGCATCGTCTTCGTGAGGTTGTGCTCCCCACATCCACGAGGAGGGTGCTGTGTTGTTGAATCCATCCTCGGTGTTCAGCATTTCGGCCTCGCTGAGCGGAGTGCTTCCACTCTGTGTGATGGCCTTGCCGGCCATGTCGGCAGCTGTGGTATAGTCCTCTATCCACATGTTCAGGCGCGCTTGCAGACCATACACACAGGCCAGGTCGGGCAGGAGCTTGCTGCTGCGCTTGTAGTTGGCGAGGTATTTCTCGGCCTTGGCCAGGTCGCTATTGATGAATGCTTTCATCTCTTCGCGGCTGGCACGGGTCAGTTGGGCCAACTGTGCAGGTGTGGTCTTCTCGGTGATGATAGGCACTGTGAGGTGGGTCAGATTCTTTCCCGTGTAGGAATAGGGTTGGGTGGCATCGCATGGCAGATACTCATACATACGTGCCATATCCAGATAGTACATGGCTCTGAAGGCATAGCCCAATCCCAGATATTCCTTCAGCTGGTCGTTGGCCTTGCTCTCATCGATGGCTCCTATCAGTTTGTTTACCGCCGTGATGGCGTTTTCATAGAAGCGCCAGATGTTCCGAGTGGTTGCATGACTCGGACTTCCATATTTGTTCTCGGCCCATGAGGTGAACCAGTTATATCCATGGCTCGGTCGGTACATATCGGCTGTCAGGATGTCGCGGATGTGCATGATGCCTCCGTAACCAAAGTTGTAATGCTGGTCAGGGTCGCTCATGTAGTGCATGCTGTTGGGCAAATCGAGCAGATAGCGCTCCAGGTCGCCGAAGAAAGTCATCTCCTCGCCCTTATACACCTCTACGTTTCCCTCCTTGGTGACCTTTACCTCCACTTCTCCTTGCTTGTTGTCGGTGAAGTTGATGGAGTCTCCCTCGGTGAGTTCCACCCTTTTACCACCCAGATAGAATCCCAGTCCCTGCGCATGCAGGCTGTTGGCTGCCAGTATCACCGCCAGCAGACACAACAAATATTTCATCTGTTTCATCTTACCAATACCTTGAATGAGACTTCCCCTGCTTTTACGATGATGGTTCCCGACTGTCCGCGCAGGCTGACTGATGCTCGTCCGCTCTGGTCGGCGCTGGTCTGTGCGGTGATTTTTCCGTCCGTGGTGGCGGTTGTCACTGTGGTGCCAGCCTTCAGCCCGGCCACTTGCAGCGTGCCGTCATGGAACGAGAATGAGGGCTTGAGCGTAGTGGAAGTGATTTCCTGTAGTCCGGTCTCGTCCTCGCGGCCAAATGTGCCGATATAGTCACGCTGCTCCAGCGTGATTTTATAGTCGGCAGATTCCGACATGGGGATGCTGTAATAGCACTTGCAGGTTACAGGCTGCAGGTTGACATACTCCTCCCACACACCGTCGGACTGGATGATGGCGTTTCCGTTGTGCACTTTCAGCACAGGTTTGTCGGATATGAAGAAGCTGTACAGCTCTGATTCTCCATTCCAGACCACCAATGCCGCTTTCCTCTCTTCGGCTTTCATGGGGACGATGGCCATCATGCACATGGCGATGAAGGCCAGTCCTTGGGTCAGTAGTTTAGGTTTCATAATCAATTAAAGTAAGGTTTTATAATATGTTGAATGTAATGTGTAGCCTTTTGCTCTTGTCATCTCAGGTATTCCGATGTTGTCCTTTGGTGACTCGGAGAGGAGGTCTGTGGTAGCCCAGTGCAGCTTTGGGTGGGCTGTCTGGGCTACTCTTAGGGGTTGTAGGGGCTTGTTATGCTTTCAGAGCATCTATGTTCTGCGGGTTGTCGATGGCTTTTCCTTCGCTGGTGTAGATGTAGTCCAGGCGCTGGGCATAAGCCTTCTCTATCTTGCCACGCACCATCTTCATGGTGCTGTTTATCATCTGGTTCTGCTCGGTGAAAGGCTCCTTGAGCACAGCGAATGTGGTGGGCAGCCAGCGCTCGGGGAACATACCTTGCTGGTCACCTCCCTTGCGGAAGCGCATGATATCCTTCTGGATTTCCTGCAGAGCCGCACGGCAACCGTCCTCAGTATTCAGATTGCAACCTCGGCGCTTGAGTGCTTCGCGGTTGGGCACTATAAGGGCAGTGGTGTAGGCACTCTGGTTGTTGTAGAGCATCACCTGGTCGATGGTGTCGCAGAGTTCTACCAGAGCCTCCTCAATGCCTTCGGGGCTGTATTTCTCTCCGTCGCTGCTGATGAGCAGACTCTTGAAGCGGCCCAATACATAGAGCAGACCTTCCTTGCTCATGTAGCCCAGATCGCCCGTATAGAGCCATCCGTCGCGCACGGTGGCTGCTGTAGCCTCGGGATTCTTCCAGTATCCGGCCATCACGTTTTCGCCCTTGACCACTATCTCACCCTGTTCGCCCAGGGGAAGTTCCTTGCCTTCGGAGTCGCAGATGCGTAGCTGGATGGGCTGCACCAGTTTGCCGCTGCTGCCCAGACGATAATACTCGGGGGTGTTGGTACTGATGACAGGAGTGGCTTCACTCAGGCCATATCCTTGGTACATAGGCAGTCCGATGCCGATGTAGAAGCGCTGCAGATCCTTGTCGAGCAATGCTCCTCCGCCGATGAAGAAGCGCAACTCGCCTCCGAAGCTCTCTCTCACCTTGCTCAGCAGCAGTTTGTCAAACAGCGCCACAAGCGGCTTGAGCAGCAGACGCAGTCCTTTGCCGTCGAGACAGCTCTCGCCGTAATAGAGCCTGCGCACCTCTGTGGCAATGTCGAAGAGGCGCTGCACCTTGGTTCCCTGCTTGCGTATGCTTTGTTCTATGTTCTTCTTGAAGCTTTTGGCCAATGCTGGTACCGAGAGGATGAAGTGCGGTTTCACCTCGCGGATATTCAGTGGTATGTTCTTCAGAGTCTCCATGGGAGAGCGCCCGTTCTGCACGGTAGCCACCGATGCACCCTGCATCATCATCACATAGAAGCCTACCACGTGGGCAAAGCAATGGTCGAGGGGCAGTATGATGAGCGTGCGCCAGGTCTGGTCGATAGGCACTCTGGTGAGGCACTGTTCCACGTTGGCTGTGTAGTTGCGGTGTGTCAGACACACGCCTTTAGGGTCGGCTGTAGTGCCGCTGGTGTAGGTTATGGTGGCGATGTCGGAGTTCTGCAGGCTCAGTCCCACGCTCTTGAACTCGTCCAGAGTGCATTCTGCCAGGCGCTTGCGGCCCATCTCCATCACCTCTTCGAGTCCTATTTCACCCTCCTGCCACTGGTCTTGCTTGTCGAGCACAATCACGCGCTCTACGGCAGTAAGTTCCTTGCGGATAGCCCGCACCTTCTTGAGTTGCGTTCCGCTCACCACTATGTAGCGCACATCGCCGTGCTGCATGCGGAAGAGCAGGTCGTTGTTCTCCTCCAGTTTGATGCTCAGGGGTACGTTGATGGCACCGGCATAGAACATGGCCAGTTCGCTCACTATCCACAGGTTGCGTCCCTCTGACAGCAATGCCATACAGTCGCCTTTCTTCACGCCCAGTTCCTGCAGGCCCGCTCCAAGCCAATAGACCATCTGCTTCACTTCCCTGTATGTGGTGTTGACCCATGTCTGTCCCACCTTCTCCATGAGGAAGGTGTTGTTGGCATAAGCCTTCACACTGTGTTCGAATACATCAACGATTGTCTTCTTGCTCATATTCCTTATATATAAATAATGTGTAAGATGTGATCAGAATTCCGTTGGCTGGCTCTCGTTGCCAAACCGGTCGATGGCTGTCACCGCCATGTGCAGGCCGTAGAGGGTGCGTGAGAGCAGGTTGTAGGTATATTCTGTCTGTTCGGTCACTGTCACTATGTTGGCAGGGTTGGTGATATCCACGGGCGACGACTTGCCGGCGTAGAGTACGTAGCGGCATGCTTCACCTTGGCTTCCTTTCACCTGGCTCCATACCAGATGCTCCTTCACTCCATTCACCCGCTCTTGTGTGGTCACCTTGGGAGCCTCTGGCGGAGTGCAGCATAGCCAGGTGAGCGCGGGGGTGAGTGCGGGATAGGGGTAATAGGAATCGTGCAGATAGTCGTAGATACCCTTGGTGTTGTCGGTGAGGAACTGGCTGCGGAAGTATGCCTGGCCGCCCAACTGCTGCTGGCGGATGTAGCACAACTCGCGCTGCACGATGCCCCATTCCCAGTCCTTCTCTTTCGGACTCAGGAAGTAAATGCCCAGACCAGGCACGATGATACGCCCGTAGGACTGCTCCTGCCAGTCGGCAGCGAAGGGATAGAAGTGGTCACCCTGGAAATACATCATGGGACAGAGCATATCCATAATGCCCTGGCGCAACCATCCCTGTGCATCCTGATGCACGGTGGTGAGTGCTGCCCATCCTTTGGCCGAATAGCGTGATACGTCCTGGTATTTGCCTACAGGCGAACAGCTTACCTTTACCCAGGGCTTCACAGCCTTGATGCGCTGGTAGGCCAGCCGTGCGATGGCGGTGATGTTGTTGCATCGCCACTGGCGCTTGGATTGCCCCTTGCCGTATTTCCTGTAGGTGGCTGCATCGGGGAAGGATTCTGCGTTCTCGGGATAACGAATGTAGTCGAAGTGGATACCGTCGATGTCATAGTTCTCGGTTATCTCTTGGCAGATGCCTGCTATGTACTCCGCCACTCCGGGCAGTCCGGGATCCAGATAATAGGAGTCGGCATGCCGCTTGAGCCAGGAGGGGTGGGTGTGCAGCAGCCCTTTCTTGCCCATGCGCTTGGCCTGTGCTGTCTTGAAGCACGGAACAGTCACCACCCAGGCGTGCAGTTCCATCCCACGCTTGTGGCATTCTTCTATGGCAAAGGCCAGAGGGTCATAGCCCGGACTCTTGTCGTACTGTCCCGTGAGCGCGATATCCCATGGTTCGATGCGGCTGGGGTAGATGACGCTTCCGCGCACACGTGTCTGCAGGAACACGGTGTTCATCTTGCAGGCCTGCAGTTGGTCCAGTATCTGCCTCAGCTCCTGCTTCTGACGTTCGATACCGTTGGCTGAGTTGGCCTTTGTCTTAGGCCAGTCCAGTCCTCCCAGCGTGGTTACCCACACTCCGCGCACCTCTCTCTTGGGTGCGGGATGGGCAGGTGAAAAGAGTTCCTGCGCGTATATTGTGGTGCAAAGTATGGCTGCCAGAGCCAGTGCACAAGTCCTTATGAGCTTATTCATGCCCACAAAGATAGTTCTTTTTATCGTTTTTTCGTAAATTTGCACGTCAGTTTATAAGAAAAAGAAGCAGACATGATTTCGTTTTGTATTTCTCTTGTTGCCCTTGTGCTTGGATATGTGTTCTACGGCGCAGTGGTGGAGAGAGTGTTCGGAGTGGAGCCAGACAGGCCCACACCGTGTTTTACCAAGCAGGATGGAGTGGATTATATCCCCATGCCCACTTGGAAAGTGTTCCTCATCCAGTTTCTCAACATTGCCGGCACTGGCCCCATCTTCGGTGCCATCATGGGCATTCTGTTTGGTCCTGCAGCCTACTTGTGGATAGTGTTTGGCTGTATCTTTGCGGGTGCTACACATGACTACATGAGCGGGATGATCAGCCTGCGCAAGGGTGGTATATCCATTCCAGAGTTTGTGGGCGATGAACTGGGGTCGGGCATCAGGCTCCTCATGCGCGTGTTCTCCATGGTGCTTCTGGTGCTGGTGGCAGCAGTGTTTGTGGCCACACCGGCCAATCTGCTCAGCAACATGACGTCTGGTTGGGGCGCTTGCGGTACAGTCCTCTTCTGGTCGGCACTCGTCTTCTTCTATTATATATTGGCCACTCTGCTGCCTGTGAGTGCACTCATCGGCCGCATCTATCCCCTCTTCGGACTGGCTATGCTCATCATGGCAGTGGGTCTGGCAATAGGCATCTTCACCCATGACGGCTGGATGCCCGAACTCACCGACCCTCTCACGGGTCATCATCCCAAGGGGTTGCCCGTATTTCCCATGCTGTGCATCACGATAGCCTGTGGTGCCATCAGCGGTTTCCACGGCACTCAAAGCCCCATGATGGCACGTTGTCTCAAGAGTGAGCGTATGGGCCGTCGCGTCTTTTACGGAGCTATGATAGCCGAGGGGCTGGTGGCTCTCATTTGGGCAGCAACCTCCATCAAGTATGCCGGCGGCTATCAGCAACTGGCCGATATGGGCAATCCTGCCGTGGTGGTAAGCACCCTGTGCAGCAGTTGGATGGGCAGGATAGGAGCCATACTGGCCATACTGGGTGTGGTGGCAGCACCTATCACCAGTGGCGATACTGCCTTGCGCAGCGCCCGACTGATGGCAGCCGACTTCCTCCACTTCCCTCAGAACAAGCTCTGGAAGCGTCTCGCGCTCAGTCTGCCCATCTTCGTGGTGTGCGGTATGCTGTTGTTCATCGACTTCAATGTGCTCTGGCGCTACTTCGCATGGTCCAATCAGACGCTCGCCTTTATGACCTTGTGGGCTGTGAGTGTATGGTTGGCACGCAAGGGACGCTGCTTCTGGATCACCCTGCTTCCTGCCATGTTCATGACCGTAGTGTGTACCAGTTACATACTGGTTGCACCCGAGGGATTCCAGTTGCCCCTCTGTGTGGGCATCGCGAGCGGACTGGTCTTCATGTGCCTGCTTACTGCCCTGTTCGGGTATTGGCTTGTGCGCAGGAGAAGCAATGGCGGCAGAAGTTAAAACATACTAAAATGCGGCACTGATGCTTGCTGACTTGGGAAAAATCCCATAACTTCGCCCTCATTAAATTTATAACGACTCTAAAGAATATCGCAATGAAGACATCCACATTGAGAAAAGGTATGCTGGTGCTGCTGATGGCAGTGACCAGCCTGTCGGCATCTGCCCAGTTTGAGAAATACACCTCTTATCTCAACACTTCACTTACCGGTATGGGACTTTCCTACAGCAAGGACTCCAAGTTCAAGATGGGCGTTCAGGCTACCGGCGGCTATTTTGTAGAAGACGGCTGGATGATATACGGACGCTTGGGATATGAGCATCAGGGTGCTCGCGGCACTATGAAGAACCGCAACGACCTGCAAGTGGGTGTGGGTGGAAGATACTACATCGAGCAGAACGGCATCTTCCTGGGACTTGGACTCACCTTCCAGCATGCCAGCAATGTGACTACAGGAAAGACTGTCAATAGCGTGGAGAGCACATTGCCTGATGGTACCAAACAGGTGATAGTGACGGAGGTGAACCGTTTTGGCAACCGCAACTACATGCATCTTTCACCCGAGGTGGGCTACTGCTTCTATGTGAACCGCTATCTGAGCATCGAACCGTCAGTCTATTGCAACCTCTGCTTCAACCGCTTCAGCGAGGGTACCGAGGTGGGACTGAAGCTTGGCATGGGCTTCTACTTCTGATAAGCAGCTGCGGGCACTCCCTTGTGCCTGGGCAGTAACAGGATACACTGGCGGGTTGCAGAGGAATACTCTTGTGCAACCCGCCTCTTTTTCTGCAAGACAAAGATGAAAGTTTCAAAGAGAGAACAGAACTGGCAGGAGCATTACGCTCAGCTCCTGGCCTATGTGCAGGAGCATCGCCACCTGCCCGACAAGCGCAAAGTGGAAAACCGAGGTCTCCTCAACTGGTGGAAATACAACCGCAAACTCATCCTGCAAGGCAAATTGGATGCCCACCACATCCAACTGCTCGACCAGCTCAGCTGCATGAGAGAAGGTTGCGGGACGGATTAGAATCTTGTCGCTTGGCCGATAAGGGGCTGTCAATTCGTCTGTGTGGTTTATGGGATAGAGTTCAATCCCATTTCATCCAACCTAATAAAGAAGCTGTAGAAGCCTCTTGCAACATCGCATAAAGGCTGTTTAAGAGGCGGCACTACATTTCATTGAAGCAATTAGAATAGGAAAATAATATGTTTCAAATAAACCAAAACAACCTCCATCTGCTTTTGCCAGGTAAAATTTGCTGGCTGGTAGAATATTTACACGATGATTATGGCTTCACTCTACAAGAGAGCCTTAGCCGTATCTATCGTTCAGAGTTGTACAAGAAGTTATCAACAGAAAGTACAAAATACTGGCACTTGGGTCCAGTAGATTTGTATAATGAATTGAAGGCTGAACTATAAAACAACAGAGGTGCTCATCGTAGGTGATGAAGAATTCGTTTGGTCATTTGACTTAATCAAAAGGGTAAGAAAAGAAAGAAGTAGTACTGCGTGGGCGATAGAAGTAGTACTTCATGGGCAAAGAAAGATATACTTCATGGGCAAAGTAAGTAGTACAGCTTGAATCCTACCATGATTCACATGGGTTCCTTATTCCGTCTGGCTGGTTTCATAGCTTTGGGCTTGGTGCCAGTTGTGGAAAGTCCAGGTGAATATACGTATGATGCTGAAGGTGGGGAAGAGCTTTAGCGCAGAGATGTCGGACGAGTTGAGCAATTCCACTTTCATGATGAAGTTCCTGTCTATCCTGTAGAGGTCCTCATCGTGGGTGATGAAGAACTTGTTTATCATAAACAGAATGGGTTCCTTGAGATTGGGGTAGAGTGCCTTCTTCACTTCGTCAAGAGTGACCAGGAAGGTCTTGTTGTCATGGTCCTCGTAGTTGATTACATACCAAAAGTCCCTGTTGCGAATGGCAGGCATTTGCCCTTTGCCACTTGCCAGGCTGTCTGGCATGTTTATCGTGATGGAGTCGTTGTGGGCTCCTATGCCTCTTATCGTGAATGGTTTCCCGTGTCCAATGCGTATCTCCCTCTTTTTCGTCGAACAGCAGTTGATACCTATGTCGCTGGGGCCGATATAAGTGCCGTTCAAGGTGAAGCATACTTTAGACATGAGCCTTTTGTTGAAAAAGGTGTCGCTTGCCACTTCATCGGCGTGGTTGGGGTCTTCTCTTGTCTTGCTGCAATACGTGGGAGGGGTAGATTGCAACAGACGCATGTGCTCACGGAAATGCTGGACTTCCTCTTGGCATGTGTACCAGCCTTGTGCTGCTGTTTCCACAGAGCATATGCATAACAGAACCAAAAGGCCGATGATGAGCCTGTATCTGTCTGTGTTGTTCCTTGATTTAGTCATAATGCTTCTTGCTGGTTTATTTCACGCCAATGATTCCCTGATGCCAATTGTGGGCGGTATGGGTGTAGATGCGTATAATGGCGAAGTGCGGGTAAGCCTTTCCCAAAGTGGGAATTTGTTCGGAAGTTATCAGTTGCACTCTATATATGAAGTTCTTGTCCAGTTTGTAGAGGTCTTCATCGTGTGTGATGAAGAATTTGTTTATTGTGTAGATGACGGGTGCGTCAAGATGTGGAAAGCGTTCTTTTCGAAGGTCGTCCAGACTTATCAACTCGATATTTTTCCCCTCGCTCTCATAATTGCAGATGTAGGAAATCTCCTTTCCGCGTATGCTGGGCCAGCATTCTTCTTCTTTTTCTGACCATTCACCCAAGGGAACGTCAAGTACCAAAGAGTCTTTGTCTTTGCCAATGCTTCTGATGGTAAAGGGGAAGTCTGAGTCAGAATCCAGAATCTTCCTTTTCATAGAACAGCAGTTGATGCCTATGTCGTAGGGGCCGATATAGACTCCATCTACCATATAGCATCCCCTTGCGTTGTCATTGAAATCTTTGTCTGTCAGATATTCAAATCTGTGGTTCTCGTCTTTGCGCTTGACCTCCTTTCCCCAGTCTTGGGGTGGCTCTCGCTTTTGCCTCTTGTACCATTGCCGCACATAATCTTCTTGGTGGTCGGCTCGTTTGATGAGCTTCATCATTCTTCTGGCCTCCCTTCGGGTGGGGAAGTCTCGTTCGTGGGGAACTTTTTGCGCTTCCACTGCCAGACTGCTCAAGCAGAAGCACATGAGCAGTAGCATCTCCGTGAACCGATTGTTTCTTGAATCCATGAGTCTTTGCGGCATATGTGATTTGTAAGGCAATCCCGTTTCTTGTCAGATTCGAGGCTTGGAATAATATTGAAGCAAATTTAGTAAGATGTTCTGGAATGGTAAATGGAATTGGGCAAAAGACTTGCAAGGTTAACTAAAATTAACGCATGGCGCTGGTTGTTCTGTCTAAACATTACCTTTAGTGATAGTACGACTTTATTCACTTTTATTTTATATACTGCTAACTAGTGTGCATAGTGTAGGGTGAGAAAACAGGTCATCCGAATCGTTCCCGATGAATCATAAAAATGATGTTGGCCTTTACTCGAATGAAAATGAAGTACGGGCTTCGTGGGAAAAAATTGGGTGTAGGAACTTTATCTTAATATCCGTCTCCGCCCTAAAACAAGAGAGAGGTGAGACCAGTCCAAGAATTTGGCAATTCCAATACTGCCTAAGATGCCTGTTAGAATGGTGACGCCCGAATGAAATGTTCCTGTCGTATCAAATCCCCAAAAAGGTAATGTAAATTTGGACATCATCGTGAATATAGGGTGGAATATGTAGATGGGGAAGGTGTTTCTGCCTATATATTCTATTGCGTCCCTCCCCTTCCCTTTCAATAAAGTGTTGAAGTATGAAGAAAAAGAAAAAAAGGAAATGACACATGCCAAGATGCAAATCGTATCCCAATGTTGAAACGATTGGCTCGTAATCAATATTCCGAAAGGAATTAGTGGCCAGATGCTATTTGGGTATATCTCAGAAAAATCTTTCTGGTATTGTCTTATCCCGACTCCAATGAAATAATAAATGGCATTTTTAAGACTCAAGATAGGGGGGGGTAAGTAATGTGACGGCTATGAGTACTGTCGCAAAGATGGAATATTTTGCTGTAATGCTAAGTTTATTGAAAATGTGGAATGTAAAATAATACACGATTCCGCATACAATCATAACGTGCAGGAACCAATAAGGACCTATTGATTTGATAAAAAGGATATTAAGAATGGCTGGTATGTCGAATGTCTTAATGCCATCGCGAACGGGGAGGAACAGGGATAATGCAGCATAGCCAATTACGAGAATCATGTATGGTAGCCATATTCTTAATATGTATAGAGCAAAATCTCGTATGGACTTGTTGATGTTAACTAAATACCCTGTAATAATAAGGAAAGATGGCATTATAAATGCAGAAATGGCAATCTTCGCGTTAGGATATATGTCGCCGAAATTTACTATATGTACGAGTATAACCAGGCATATTAAAACAGCTCGGAAGAAGTTGATGTCTCTGTTGTATTTCATATAGTTCTGTTTGGAATTTAATGTCGTTCGCAAAGTTAGTCTTTTTTTTTAATTCCATTGTTGTATCATAAAAAAAACTTTGCCAAAAGAGTTTGGCCTGTTTTCTGCTTTCTTTCAATTGAGGACATATGTGTGTAAGCTTCCTTTTGTGGATGCTTAATTTGCGATGCAGTGATTCCTTTCTTTTCTTTGCATAGGACGGGAAATTTGCTGGTGAGGCGAAGATTTTTGTTCTTTTGTTTGTTGCTCTGCTCACTTTATTGTAAATTTGCCGTGCTGAAGGCGGTTTATGCTGCCTGTAGGACGGTTATATGAGGAAGTGTGATGTAGATTGCATCCCCCTCTTTGTCCTGGAGCACTTGCCTCTGCTGCCTGCTTGAAGGTGGATGGACAGACCGAATGAGAAACACAGAAAGTCTTTTATTAATAATGATAAATTTAATTACTATGAAGAAGCACCTTGACTTCAGAACACTTGTCAGCCGTCTGATAGTGACGGTAGTGATGTGTTTGCCTGCATGGGGAATCCCTATGTTGGCCCAAGAGGCAGAGTCGTATGCCGTATTTGATGCCGAAAGCGCCACACTGACCTTCAGGCATGATGCAGCCAAACCTGAGGGGGCTTATGCCTTGAACGAAGGTTTGGATCGCCCCCAATGGTCACGCCTTCCTTCTTCCATTATCAAGAAGGTGGTGTTTGATGCATCGTTTGCTGCGGCTCGACCCACAACTTGCAGAGGCTGGTTCAACAGCTGCTCATCGCTGAAGACCGTGGAAGGGCTTGCCAACCTGAATACGGAGGCAGTCACCGACATGAACTCTATGTTTTTCTATTGCCCCAGTCTGAAGAGCCTTGACCTCTCCACATTCAATACCGCGAATGTGACCGACATGTCTCGGATGTTCTTTCTCTGTGATTCCCTCACCAGCCTCAATGTGTCTGGATTCAACACCAGCAAGGTGACCGAGATGGACAACATGTTCAACTCCTGCCTGCAACTTCCCGCCCTGGATGTCTCAAGCTTCAATACCGAGAATGTAACGTCGATGGACAATATGTTCACGAATTGCAGAAAGCTCAAGACTCTTGATTTGAAGAATTTCGATACCCGCAAAGTGACCAGCATGGATTATATGTTCAACTATTGCCAAGAGCTCACCTCGCTTGACGTGTCGGGTTTCAATACCGAGAATGTGAAGTCGATGGATTACATGTTTTGCAACTGTCTGGAACTGCTCTCCCTTGATGTGTCGAACTTCAATACGCAGAATGTGACCTCCATGCGTGGTATGTTTTACTTTTGCACGAAACTTCCCTCCATCGATGTGTCTAAGTTCGATACCCGTAATGTGAAGTCCCTGTCCTATCTGTTTGGTCAGTGCAATGAGCTTGCCAGTGTGGATGTCAGTCATTTCAATACGCAAAACGTGACGGACTTGAGCAGCATGTTCTGTTATTGCAAAAGCCTTGCCGCCGTTGACGTGACAAACTTCGACACGCGGAATGTGACGGACATGAGCGGATTGTTCAACGGTTGCAACAAGTTCACCTCCCTTGATGTCTCCAACTTCGATACACGTAATGTGGAGAACATGAATGCCATGTTTGCCGACTGTTCGAAGCTGACCACCCTCGACGTCTCCAACTTCGATACGCGCAAGGTGGAGAGCATGCAGAACATGTTTATATACTGCGATGAACTTACCGCCCTCGACGTGACAAACTTCGACACGCGAAACACCAAGATGATGGGCGGAATGTTTCAGGATTGCAAAAAGATCACCACCCTTGACCTCTCCAATTTCAATACGAAGCAGGTATATAACATGAAGCATATGTTCTCGGGCTGTAGTGAACTCACCACCATATATGCCACTGACCTGTTTGATACCTCGGCAGAGATTTATGACTTCCCCATGTTTAGTGCCTGTTACAAGCTGGTGGGTGCCGTACCCTTCGATGGAAGCAAGCTGAATAGGGATATGGCCAACTATACCACGGGTTATTTCACACAGGGAAAGAGCACCTTTGGCCCCTATGTTGCGTTTGATGCCACGGATGGTACACTCACCTTCTGCCATGGCTTGAAGATGCCGGCCGGAGCCTACAAGCTCAATGATGCCACTACCACACCGGGCTGGATAGCCGACCACAAGGAGGATATCAAGAAGGTGGTGTTTGATGGCTCGTTTGCCGAAGTGAAGCCCACCAGCTGCTACCAGTGGTTTGCGGGCTGCACCAATCTGGCAACCATCGAGGACTTCAAGAACCTCAAGACTGATGAAGTCACCACGATGGCATCCATGTTCCAGGACTGCAAGGGTCTTACCACCCTTGATGCCAAGACGCTCAACACACAGAAGGTGACTGATATGAAGGATATGTTTGCCGGCTGTTCAAGCCTCACAGCCCTCGATGTATCCACGTTCGACACTCAGAATGCCGAACGGATGAGCGGCATGTTTGCCGGATGCGAGAAAGTGACCGGACTGGAGCTGTCTGGCTTCTCCACCCCGAAGGCAAAGTACATGGCCAATATGTTCAGCGGCTGCAAGGGCATCGCCGTTCTCGACATCTCGAAGTTCAATACCGCCGCCGTGGAGGATATGAGCGGCATGTTTGCCAACTGCCCGGCTCTCACCACCATCTATGCCGGAAGTGAGTTCGTAGTGACAGCGGTGACTGCCGATGCCGGGATGTTTGCCGGTTGTGAGCGGCTGGTGGGTGCCAGTGTGTTTGATGAGACCAAGACCGGAAAGGAGATGGCCAACAGGACCACCGGCTACTTCAGCGACCCCACACCTGCCGAGCCTGTGGTATGTGTGGTGTTCAATGCCGCCAAGGGAACGCTTACATTCGTGTATGACAAGGACAAGCATCCGGGAGCCTATCCCCTCAATACGGGAACCAAAGTGCCCGGCTGGACCAAGCATGCTGCCGACATCAAGGAGGTGGTGTTTGATGCCACGTTTGCCGATGCCCGTCCCACCAGTTGCTATTACTGGTTCAATGGCTGCACCAATCTGACCACCATCACCGGCATAGAGAATCTCAACACCAGCGAAGTGACCCAAATGGGCTCCATGTTCCGCAATTGCGGCATCCTCACAGCCATCGACCTGTCGAAGTTCAATACGTCACAGGTGACGGACATGAATCAGATGTTCTACGGGTGCCGTAACCTTACAGCCATAGATGTCACTGCCCTCGATACCAAGAATGTGACCGACATGAGCAGTATGTTCAACTTCTGCAACAGGCTCACCGGCATCGACCTCTCTACGTTCAATACTGCGAACGTGAAGAATATGAGTTCCATGTTTGCCTATGCTTCGGGTGCCCTCGCCATCAATGTGGCCAATTTCGACACCAGGAACGTGGTGAACATGCAGGAGATGTTCAGAGACTGTGAAAAGCTGGCCGCCCTGGACCTCTCCAGCTTCAGCACTCCCAAGGTGGAGAATATGAGCAGCATGTTCATGAACGACATATCCATCACCACCATCTTCGTCTCTGACAAGTTCGTGACCACAGCCGTGACATCGGGTGACGGGATGTTTGCCGCCTGCCACCTGCTGCGAGGAGCCGTTGCCTATGTTGACTCGAAGGACGGTGTGAAGATGGCCAACTATACCACGGGTTACTTCACCAACAGCGCACCCAGCGCACCTGAGGCTTATGTCGTGTTTGACGCGGACAACAAGACACTGACGTTCAAGTTCGACATGAAACGTCCCGTGGGAGCCTATCCGCTGAATATGGCCGACGAGGCACCGGGCTGGCGAAAGGATATATATTATAAGGTAGAGAAGGTGGTGTTTGACGAGTCGTTTGCCAGAGCCAAGCCCACAAACGGTTTCATGTGGTTTGACAGCTTCTCGTCGCTGAAGGCCATCGACGGCATGGAGCATCTCAACACCGAGGAGATGAGCAACATGAGCATGATGTTCAACGGTTGCTGGGTACTCAAATCCATCGACCTCTCACGGTTCAATACAGAGAAGGTGACCGACATGTCGGCTATGTTCAAGGACTGTAACGACCTCACCGTCCTCGACCTCTCGACCTTCTGTACCGACAAGGTGGTAGATATGAACAATATGTTCTGCCATTGTTCCGCACTCACCAATATCTATGTCTCCGACAAGTTTGTGGTGACAGCCCTGACAATGGAGAATGCCGGAACCGACATGTTTGCCAAGTGCGACAAGCTGAGAGGTGCCGTCATGTATGATGAGGAGAAGACCGGCAAGGAGATGGCCAACTATACCACCGGCTACCTGAGCAACATAGCTCCCACAGAGCCGGAGGCGTATGTGGTGATGGATGCTGACCAAGGCGCGATGACCTTCAGATATGACACGAAGAAGCCGGCAGGAGCCTATCCGCTGAATACCGGTGCCGAAACTCCAGGCTGGATCAAGGTATCGACAGGCGTTGTTGTCAAGACGGTGGTGTTCGATGAAAGCTTTGCCAATGCCCGTCCCACCAGCGGACACATGTGGTTTACCAACTATTATGACCTGGGAACCATCACCGGCATAGAGAACCTGAACACCGAGGAGATGACGGATATGAACGAGATGTTCTACGCCTGCTCGTCGCTCATCACCCTCGACCTCACACGGTTCAATACAGCCAAGGTGACCGATATGGGCGGTATGTTCGGCAGATGCCGCAGGCTGACCACCATCCTTGCCAGCGACCTGTTTGTGACCACAGCCGTGAAGCCCAATGATGACATGTTTGAGGACTGCTTCAGCCTGAAGGGTGCAGTGGAGTATGATGCCAACAAGAAGGGGCTGGAAATGGCCAACTTCGAGGGCTATCTCACCAATCCCAACGGAACGGGAATCGGCAATGTGGATGCCTCACGGCAGGGTGAGGTGGAATACTATGACCTGAGTGGCCGCCGCCTGAGTGTACCGCAAAAGGGTGTGGGCATCATGAGGACAGGCAACAAGACCAGGAAGAGCGTGCTGAGATAGCAGTCTGCCAGCATCGTTCCCGTTACTACATAAAAACAGGCTCCCGACCCGCAGTCGGGGGCCTGTTTTGCTATGCCGCCGCTAATTCCGTAAAAAATGTCTTATAGGACAATTCAAATTGTCTTATAAGACATTTTAAATTGTCCTATAAGACAATTTTCCCCGTCTCAGTAGGGAATTTCCCCCTTGCGCCTGTAACCTTGTGTGTTTTAGTGGTTTAACCAGGCACTTTTCCTCTTCACAAACTGAATCGGTTGACGGGGCTGTAAATGGCATACTGAATCCGTTGTCACTTGCCTTGGAATGGCACTGCTTCAGTTGGCGTTCCGGGCCCTTCTGGGGTGGCGGTGTCATCCGCCTGGCGCTGCCAGGATACGCACTCTTTTTGGGGTTTCCGGCCTTGTGTCTTTTCCCGATTCAGTGAAATCAGGAAAAGACACAGGGAAGGAGGAAGTCGGAGAGCAAGAAACTGCCCAGAAAAAGTATCCAGTATTACTTGGCAATGTATCCAAGGATAAACGGCCAAGTATCCAGTATTACTTTGCCAAGTAACCTTGGCTCGATTTTTTGCCTTGTCAGCTCCCGACGGTGGCAGATTACTGTATATCGAGCTTTTCCTTGAGGAAGCGTGCGGTGTAGCTGTCCTGGCACAGAGCCACCTCTTCGGGCTTGCCGCAACAGAGGAGCTGCCCGCCTCGTGCTCCACCTTCCGGTCCCAGGTCTATCACATGGTCGGCACACTTGATGACATCCATATTGTGCTCGATGATGACAAGCGTATGCCCGCGCTGGATGAGTGCGTTGAAGGCATCCAGCAGGCGGCGTATGTCGTGGAAATGAAGGCCGGTGGTAGGCTCGTCGAAGATGAATACCGTGGGCGCATGCTTCTCCATACCCAGATAGTAGGCCAACTTCACGCGCTGGTTCTCACCGCCTGACAGGGTGGAGGAGGATTGGCCGAGCTTGATGTAGCCCAGTCCCACATCCTGCAGCGGCCGCAAGAGGCCCACTATGCGGGGCTGCTGATGGGCTGTGAAGAACTCGATGGCCTGGTTGATGGTCATGTTGAGCACATCATACACATTCTTTCCCCCGAAGGTGACTTCCAGTATGTCCTGCTTGAAGCGCTTGCCATGGCAACTCTCGCAGGGAAGCACCAGGTCGGCCATAAACTGCATCTCCACGGTCACGGTGCCTTCTCCCTTGCACTCCTCACAGCGGCCTCCTTCGGTATTGAAGCTGAAGCATCCGGCCGTGTAGCCCATCTGCTTGGCCAGAGGCTGTGCGGCAAAGAGGCGGCGTATCTCATCCCAGGCCTTCACGTAAGTTACGGGGTTGGAGCGTGAACTCTTGCCTATGGGGTTCTGGTCAACAAACTCCACTGCCTTCACCATCTGCAAGTCTCCCTCCAAGGAGACGTGTTCGCCGGGGCGGTCGGCAGCCTCGTCGAGCTGTCGCTTCAGTGCACAATAGAGGATATCGCGCACCAGGGTACTCTTGCCACTGCCGCTCACACCTGTCACACAGGTCATCACGTTGAGCGGGAAGCGCACATCTATGCCCTTCAGATTGTTGGCTCTTGCCCCCTTGATTTCTATAAAGGCGTTCCACGGACGGCGGCTCGCTGGCACGGGAATCACCTCACGCCCGGTGAGATAGTCGAGTGTGTGGCTCGTGCCGGCCTGGCAGTCCTGGGGCAGAGGCTGTGCCGGACCGTTGTACATGATTTCTCCTCCCAGCCGTCCGGCCTCTGGGCCTATGTCGATGAGCCAGTCGGCAGCACGCATGATTTCCTCGTCATGCTCCACCACAATTACTGTGTTGCCCAGGTCGCGCAGCTGCTTGAGCACCTTGATGAGCTTGTCCGTATCGCGGCTGTGCAGTCCGATGCTCGGTTCGTCCAGTATATACAGGCTTCCCACCAGGCTGCTGCCCAGTGATGTGGCCAGATTGATGCGCTGGCTCTCGCCGCCGGAGAGCGATGCCGAAGGGCGGTTGAGTGTCAGATACTCCAGCCCCACATCCTGGAGGAACTGCAACCGCTGGCGTATCTCAGTGAGAATGCGCTGGGCCACACCCAGTTCTGCCGGGGTGAGCGTGAGAGCATCCATCCACTCCTTGAGTGCCCCCACGGGCATCTCCACCAGTTCGGTGATGCTTCGTCCGCCCACCTTCACATAATTGGCTTCGGGCTTCAGCCGGGTGCCGTGGCACTTGGGGCAGGTGGTCTTTCCGCGATAGCGGGCCAGCATCACGCGGTTCTGTATCTTGTATTGCCCCTGTCGGAGCATCTCGAAGAAGGCATCTATGCTGAGCAACCCCCACTCGCGCTCCTCGGGGAAGATGTTCCACCCGGCAGGCACAAGCACCTCCTTGCCCCCCAACTTCTCGCTTCTGAGCTTGCGCGGGGCCATTCCCGAGGGGACTCCATGCCAGAGCCAGTCCTTCTCCTCCTGTGTGAGTTCGTAATAAGGCTTGAATATAGGGAATCCCCTTTCGGAATTGAAACGGATGAACCACTCCTTCCATTCGCTCATCTTCTCGCCTCGCCAGCACACCACAGCATTGTCATACACGCTGAGTGCGCTGTTGGGGATGACCAGATGCTCGTCTATGCCGATGATCTTGCCAAAGCCTTCACACTCGGGACAAGCACCTGCGGGGGAGTTGAAGGAGAACATGTTGTCGGAGGGTTCCTCAAAGGTGATGCCGTCTGCCTCGAAGCGGATGCTGAATGAGTGCAGCTCCCCGTCGGGCATGAAGCGAAGCATCATCTCACCACCTCCTTCATAGAAAGCCGTCTCGGCAGAGTCCGTCAGGCGTGATATGGCATCCTTCTCGTGCGAGACCGCCAGTCTGTCTATCACCAGATACAGCTGTCCGGCATCAGCCTGCCGGCAGTCAAACTCGTCGATGCGGCACACCTCACCCTTGTATTCCAGTCGCGCAAAGCCACTCTGGTGGTAGATGTCGAGCTGCTGCTCCAGTGAGCGTCCCTCGGGAACGCGTATGGGGCAGAGCATCAGGAACTTGGTGCCGTCGGCGTGGCTGGTGGCACACTGCACCACATCCTCGGTGGTGTGGCGCTTCACCTCGGTGCCGCTGACGGGGCTGATGGTCTTGCCTACGCGGGCAAAGAGCAGGCGCAGGTATTCATATATCTCTGTGCTTGTGCCCACAGTGCTTCGCGGGTTGCGTGTGGTCACCTTCTGCTCGATGGCTATGGCTGGTGGAATGCCCTTGATATAGTCACACTCGGGCTTGTTCATCCTGCCCAGGAACTGACGTGCGTAGGCACTCAGGCTCTCCACGTAGCGTCGCTGTCCCTCGGCATAAAGCGTGTCAAAGGCCAGCGAACTCTTTCCGCTGCCGCTCAGTCCCGTTATCACAATGAGTTTGCGGCGCGGAATCTCCAGGCTGATATTCTTCAGGTTGTTGACTCTCGCGCCTTTTATCTGTATGCTGTCCTTCATCTGTCTGTATTGTCGCCTGACTGTTTACCAGTCGTCATCGTTGTCCTCTGCCAATGCATTGCTGAGATAGTTGCACACGCGGTCTGTCACCATTTGCGAGTGGGCGTATGTCATCACCAAAGCCTTGCTGGATGCACGCTTGTGCTCGTCCTTTTTGTATAGCGGGTAACAGTATTCTATCTTCCACTGCTCGTTGTGTACTTCGGGCAGGATGGGCGGATTGTCCTTGTCCCCTCGGCGTCCCCCTTCCAGCCGGACGACATCCAGAAGCGGAACGGAATAAGTCACACGCACCCGCCCATCCTTGATGTCGCATGTGACAATGGGAGATATGCTCACAAGATATTGGTTGACTACTCCGTCGTACTTGGCTATATTCTGCACATATCCCTGTGCTACAATCTTGCCTCTGGCAGTGTCCCTGAGGCGGATGGTATATCGGTCCGAGGTGCAGAATGTGGTGGAGAGCCAGTCATTGAGCATCATATAGAGCTCGTTCTTTGACTTCCCCGGCATCTGAACGATTTTCCGATAGGTGAGCGCTCCGTTGCTGTCGATATTGAATTGCTTTTCCAGCCTCTTGGCCGTCTTTACCCACGAATCTCCATACTTCTTCTCTGTATATTTCTCCAAGTCCTGTGAAGTGATATACTGTGCACTGGCACTCAGTACTCCCACCAATAGCAGAAGTGCCATACTGATAATCTTCTTGGTCATGGCTTTTCCTTGTTGAAGTTTGTTCCTGATAGATAAATCCGTATATGTGTCTGATGTCTTTGCTTAGTTCTTGAACCTTATTTGCAGATTCAGTTTTATGTAGGCATTTCCATCCTCGCCTCTGTACAAGTAACCGTAGTCGTAGCGTTTCCTGCTTGCCCTATCGAAGCGTGTGTTGTTGTACAGATAGTCTTCCACATCGTTTCTGTTATAGAAATGATAGCAGACGATTTCTCCATCTTTGCGTACAACAAGATACCCTCCATTTGCTTCATATCTGCCATTCCATTCTTTTGCGGGCGTCATACCAAGGGCAGTATCAAGCAGTAAGGCCTTCATCTTGTGGGCGTAGAAATCCTCGATATTGGAACCGCTGTAGTTGAATGGGTTCTGTTTTGCAATCTCAGCAACGCATTCTTTTACCGAAGAACTAAAGTCGGGTTTGCTGTCAACCAGGAGGCAGTCCGCTATGAATCGGGGCATGCAACAATCCAAGAATAGAAGGTTGTTCTTGAATGTTGGATGTTCGATGTCGTGATAATCCAACGAGCACCCCTTGTCAATAATGGCCTTTATGCGAGAATTATGACTTGGGATAGCATTGATTTCTTCTATCTCATGGTCATTCAGAGCGTATTTAGAGACTTTGTAGGTGATGTTTGTTGATGTCCCGGAATTAAGTAGAGTGGAAGCACTTCCTAATTGTGACTTTATGCTAAAACCAAGTTCTTGATTCATGCAGGTTCTCATATCATGAATGACAATGTGGATGTCTGCTTTGTCCGATGATGGAGCCTTGAGTCTGGAACATCCGATTCTGTTCATGAATGCTTCTGCCCTTGGGATTTCGAAGGTGCGCCTACTCCCTTCTTTTATGTCAGTGAGAAGCTGGGTCGATTCCTCTTTGAAAGAGTTCATGGGAATTCGTGCATATTCAGTTCCATTCTCATCAATGACCACAATGCTTGTTTTTACATCGGGCTTATATTCATATCTCTTACTTTCCTCACGTATAACGCAAAGAATAGGAAAATACAAACTCATCTGGTTCATGTCGGCATCGCCAGCATGGACTTTTCCGTCTGCTAATAGCTTGAATAGAGTGTATATTTCACTCCATTCGCCTTTATTCCCTGATATAGCCATGACTCCTCAATGTTTTAAGTAGCTGTTCTGCTGTTGCTTGAATGGCAGGTACTGCTACGCTATTGCCAAATTGTTTATATGCGGAAGCATCTGCAACGACAATCTTGAAATTATCTGGATACCCTTGCAGACGAGCCCATTCTCTTGGTGTCATCTTTCGCCAGCCTTGTTTGTTGACCTCTCCTTTGATTCGTGTAGTTGGGGTAAGGTCTTTCTGGCGGGTGTCTATGACAAGATTACATTCTCTACCCATACCGCCAACAACAATAGCATGTGCAATACCTTCGTCTGGTATGATGTCATAGCCAAAGCCGTTTCCCTTGGCTTCGTGGCGAGCTTTGTGACGCTTTAAGGTCTCAATGTATGTTGTCGAAAGGTAGTATTTTGCGGGCACGGGCTCTTCTTCCCTAACGTCAATCCAGCGTTTTGATACGGTTTCTTGATTAGGGTAGGAAAAGTCTTCTTTTTTAATACAGAGGTCTTTCCTGAAGCCAACTATGTAAATTCTCTCACGATGTTGTGGTACGCCAAAATACATGGCATTCACAATTTCGGGGTCTGGTACGACATAGCCAACTTCGTCCAGCGTATTAAGTATTGTCTTAAACGTCTTGCCTTTATCGTGGATGACCAATCCCTTAACGTTTTCCAAGAAAAATGCTTTTGGCTGGTACCTGCGAAGAATTTCAGCTACATCGAAGAACAAGGTACCCCTTGTCTCTTCAAATCCAAGGCGTTTGCCGGCAAGTGAGAACGCTTGACATGGGAAACCAGCACATAAAATGTCAAAACCTTTAGGTATTTGGCATTTGGTGTATTCTTTGGTTATGTCTCCAAATGGCACTTCTCCATAGTTGGCATAGTATGTTTTCTTTGCTTGTTCGTCCCATTCTGAGGAGAAAACACATTCTCCGCCCAGGTTCTGAAAGGCCATTCGAAAGCCACCAATACCAGCGAACAAGTCTATGAAGGTGAATTTGGAGTTCTTGGGGGCTGGGAATGGAGCCTGAAACAGGTCTGGGAAAAGGTATCCTTGTAAGGCAGATGGAGTCTCATTAACCAAATTGTGATTCTGTTGCTTCCGGCTATTCTCACCTTTTATAAACTCATACCAAAGGTTTAAGATGCCTTCTGCCTGGGTGACATAGGGAAGTTCAATGTCGCGTCTGCTGAGTTGTAGGTAATGAGTTATCATTGCCGCCTGATCAATGAATGGAATTATGTTCCCCTCGTTGTCAAGCGTCTCCTCTCCATATATTTGTATTTTATCTGCTCTTTTCTTGCAGAAATCGAACAAGGAAAAATGTTTGCTTGCTATCGCCATACGTTTTGGAATTGTCTTTTTCTTGGGTGTAGGACAAATGTCTAACAACCCCGCTTGGAAGCGGGGAGTATTTATTTGTTCTATATATGTTCGGGTTGGAGGATGCGGAAACCGCTTCGGGTGTGCAGCTTTTACTCTTCTTCCTCCTCATACACATGGAACATGCGCTCCATCATGTGCCATTTCTCGTCGCTTCGCTCGTCCTTGCCGCACTGCTGGAAGGTGCTCATGAAGGCTTCCCACTCGGCCTGACGTGGCCCCTGGGCCATCTTCTGCATGGCTTCATCCCAGTTGAGGTCCTCGGGACCGTCGCATATCATCACCAGTCGGGTGCCCAGGATGTAGATTTCCATATCGTAGAGTCCGCAATCGCGTATGCCTTGCAGAATCTCGGGCCATATCTGCCCCTGGCTGTGACGCTTTCTGTATTCGGCGATGAGGGCAGGATTGTCCCTCAGTTCCATTGTCTGCACCCACCGGCGTACCTTGCCGTTGTGGGGTTTCTGTACGTATCCGTCTTTCATCGGTTGCCTATGCTATAAACCATTATATATATGTAGCAGATCAGAGGCACAGTGAATGCCAGAGCCATGCTGCCAGTGTTGTCGGCTATTGCACCCATGATGACAGGCGCTATGGCACCTCCTACGATGGTCATGATGAGCAGTGAAGAAGCCGTCTTGGTGTGGCCGTTGCTGGAGCGCAAGGCCAGTGAGAAGATGGTGGGGAACATGATGCTCTCGGCCAGATACACCACCAGGAAGCTCGCCAGACCGATGTTGCCGCTACCGCGTACCAGCAGGATGGTGGCCATCGAAGCCAGTGCCGCACAGCCCATGAGCATGTAACGAGGCTTGATGTACTCCATGAGCCAACTGCCCATGACACGTCCGATCACAAAGAGACCCATACCGCCGAAGCCCAGCCAGCGCGATGCCTGTTCGGGTGATACGTCGGTGGTTTCGGTCATATAGTTGATGAAGAAACTGTTGACACCCGTTTGTGCTGCCACATAAAGGAACAGCGCCAGCATACCGGCCAGGAAAGCCAGGTTGCACAGTTTGCCCTGTGGCGCTTCGCAGGCTGCGGCTTTTGACTCACCGGCTGTCTCTCCGCTGTCGGCATCCTTTATCTCGGGCAGGTTGCAACGGCTGAAGACCACCATCGTACACAGCACCACGATACCCACGATGGTATAGGGGATGGCGATATTGCCGCCCGAAAAGAGCAGCGCACCTCCCACCAGCGGACCCACAATCCAGCCTACACCGTTGAGCGACTGTGCCAGGTTGATGCGGCGCTCGGCTGAGTCGGCCGGACCAAGCACGGTGGTGTAGGGGTTGGCACTCGTCTCCAGACAGGTCAGACCGCATCCGATGACGAAGAGAGAGAAGACGTAAAAGGGAAACGACTCCATCATACTGCCCGGGATGAAGAGCAACGCGCCCACTCCATAGAGCAGAAGTCCGGTGAGCACCCCACGGCGGTAGCCCCAGCGACGCACGATGTAGCCTGCCGGCAGCGCCATGAGGAAGTATCCGCCATAGACTGCAGCCTGCACGAAAGCCGCCATCGTCTTGGATATGTTGAAGGACTGTTGGAAATGTGGGTTCAGTACCTCCAGGATGCTGTGGGCAAATCCCCACAGGAAGAACAGGGAGGCGATGAGCATGAAAGGCACCACATAATCGGCGCCGTTTACTTTGAATAGTGTGTTCTGCTGCTTCATTACTTGTCTTGTTGTCAGTTATTTGTGCCGCGCAGGCGGCATCTTTGCGAGCCTCCAGATGGTGGGTGGCCCTTAGCAACGTGTAAAGTACGTGCTTTTTCCCGACATGGACAACATTTCCACTGCGAAAAAGCGATGCAGGCATCCGGCTGAAGCTCTCACCCAGGCTGACCGGCGTGCCGAAGGAAGCCGCTGACGACGGCTTTTGCACATAATGGCAATGCCGTTAAGAATCATTGAAAAAATATGCCTTTCCGCTTGGCTTTCGCCTTGGGAGTGTGTACCTTTGCACCTCGAAACGGGTAGGGGCATCGCTCGAATACACTAAAGGCGTGTGAGAAAGCCCTTTAATGCGATTGAACGGAAACAACAAGAAAATGAACGAAGGAAACAATCAGCACTCAGAGATGAGTGTGAGAGAGGTGGCCGAGGACTTGAAGACGGCCCGCGAATTGAGAAAGACTCTGATGCGCAGGCTCGATCTGCTGCTTCAGGCTGGTTGCTTGCTGATGGAAAGCGGTGCCGATACCACCCGCGTGCTGAGGAATATGCGGCGCGTGGCAGTATGGCTCGGGCTTGACGAGAACTATCTGCACATCGTGGTCAACTACGAGGTGTTGCAGGTCAATTACAGCGACGCTGCCCATTCGTTCACCAAGTTCCGCAGTTGTCTGCACCATGCCATCAACCTCGCAGCCATCTCCGAGGTGAGCCGCCTCACGTGGAAAGCCATCAGCGAGGACTATACGCTCGACCAGTTTGAGCGTGATCTGCACGACATCCGCAATCGTGCACGCAACTATACACCCTGGATGGTGGCCATCGGAGGCGGACTGGCCTGCGGAGGCTTCTGTATTCAGTTCGGTTGTGATTGGATGGCCTTCCTGCTGTGCTCCATTGCAGCTATCCTGGCTCTGCGGCTCAGACAGGTGCTCGTGGCAGGTGGTGCCAACGGCAGCATAGCCATTGGTTGTGCCGCCTTTGTGGGTACGTTGCTCGCCTGGCTGAGCACCTTCACGGGACTGAGCGACACTCCCTGGCATCCGCTGCTGGCCTGTGCGCTGTTTATCGTGCCTGGTGTGCCGCTCATCAACTTTGTGAGCGATATGATAGACGGCTATGTCGATACCGGTGTGATACGTGCTCTGCACACCCTCATCATGATTCTTGCCATGTCGTTCGGCATTGCACTTGCCATCCGGGTGTGTGGCATCGACAACTTTGTGCGCACGCTCTCCCTCACACCCCATCATGAATACTGGGAATATGCCGTAGCCGCTGCCATTTCGGCCGTGGGCTTCAGCATGATATTCAATGTGCAGAAGCGCCTCTTGCCCGTTGTGGCAGTGGGAGGTGTGCTGGCTGTATGTACCCGCAACTTTGTCAACCTGGGTGCCAGCAGCGGCAACGTCGGACTCGACATGGGCCTGGTGATGGGCTCTCTGGCTGGTTCGTCGCTGGTGAGTATCATTGCCATCCAAGCCCGCCACTGGTTTCACACCCCTCACCAGTGTATCACCATCCCCAGCGTGATACCCATGATACCCGGTGTGCTCATGTATCGTGCTCTGTTTGCCTTCATTGACATGCACGGCGTAGTGGGCGAGGTGACAGTAGCCATGAACAATGCTATCCAGGCTTCGCTCGTCATCCTGTGCATCGCACTCGGTGTGGCTATCCCCAACATCTTCGTGCGCCGTCTCAATGAGACCCGTCGCCAGCGCAAGATGCGTGAGGCTCTGATAGAGCGCAGACGTAAGAGCGGCGACATGGCAGACCTCTCGGTGCTCTCGTAGAGCAGGAAGGAAGAGGAGAATTATCGGTTGGAGGTTAGGGGGTAGAGCTGCTGGCGGGAGGGCCGGATGTGCTGAGAATACAGAGGGAAAGTTCTGTCTCCTAACCTTTAATCACAGAAAAACGGTCAGTCCTAACCGCTGGCCCCAACGCCTAAATCCGTTCACCATTCAATTCAACCTATATGAAAAGAGTTACCATTGCCTGTCTGCTGCTCATGATGATGGCGCAGGCTGTGAGCGCACAACTGGCTCACAACAAGTATCACAAGCCTATCCGCGTGGAGAAGCGGTGGCAGAAGTACAATCCCGGTGAAGTCACCTTCCGCGATGAGAGTCCGCTCAGCGAAGGGTCAGGCATCTATCATCGCATCATCACCAATCCCATTTCTTATATCCAGGAGAATGCCCGGCGCGTGCTTCAGACTCTCTACTGGAGTCCCAGCGACCCCAATCTGCCCAAGCTCCAGCGCATCATCTACACGCTGAAGGACTATGACGGCGTGAGCGAGAAGTATGGAAGCGGCGACCACGTGGGCATACGCTACAGCACACGCTGGATAGAGCGCAGTTTTGCCGGAGGTGACACCATGAGGCTCGACTATGAAACCCGTGGGGTGCTCTATCACGAACTCACCCATGCCTATCAGCTGGAGCCCAAGAACTGCGGTTCGTATGGCGACGGGGGAGAGTTCTGGTGCTTCATCGAGGGAATGGCCGATGCCGTGCGACTGGCTTGTGGCTGCTTCGAACAGGACTTCCGGAGCAAAGACCGCCCCAAGGCCGACACCTGGCGAAGGGGCTATCGCGTGGCAGGTTACTTCCTGTGGTGGATTCAGCAGACGAAGGACAAGGACTTCCTGCGCAAGTTCAACCGCTCGGCAGCCGAACTGGATACCTGGTCGTGGGATGCTGCCATGAAGCATGTGCTGGGCAACAAACCCGAGAATGGCGTGGAAGCCTTGTGGCAGGAATACCAAAGAGCCATTGGCGATGTGAAGTGACACCGCCACACCAGTCAACTGGAAGGCGGCTTGTAGGAATATAGAGAAGGGAAATGCAATGCGGTGCGAGGGCGGATGCAGCGTGCTGCGTTGGTCATCGGAGTGCGCTGCACAGGCCCATGCAGCGTGCTGCAATTTTTGCCACAGGAAAGCGCCCTTTCCGTACCATCATCTTGTGATGGCGCAGAAAGGGCGCTTGTTGTCGGGTTGCAGGCGTGCTGGCTGGGCTGTTTCACGGTTTTCCCTTACCCGCTTTGGGATGATGACGGGGCAGGAGAGATGGTGTGCCCGGTTATTTGAAGGCACTATAGATGGGAAGACCACGCCAGGCCTGGGGACGCTTCAGACCAAAGACCTCGGCGATGGTGGCTGCCACATCGAACTGCATCATCACGTCGGTAATCTCATATCCCTGCTTGATGCCCTTGCCGCAGATGATAAAGGGAGTCTCCATCTCGAGGAGCGTTTTGCCACCATGCCCGTTTCCCTTGCCTCCGTGGTCGGATGTGACGATGAAGACGGTGTGGTCATAGATGCCGGCATCCTTGGTTGCCTGTACGATGCGGCCCACAAAGCGGTCGGCTTCGGCAATGGCTTCATAGTAGGCAGGAGTATCGTGCCCGTCCTTGTGGCCAATGTGGTCGATGCCGTCAAAGCAGAATGCAGCCAGGTGGGGACGCTTCTCCTTGATATATTCCTCTGCCCACTGGCACAGCATGTCGGGGTTCTGCTGGTAGTCGGGCACTACAGCCACCCGGCTGATGGCCAGTGAATCCACCAGATACTTGATGCCTTCCCACTCCATCATGCAGGCTGTCTCGGCCTCGGGATGCTGCTCGCGCAGAACGGAGAAGATGGTGGGGAAGATGCCGTGACTGTTGAGCGCAGCCGATGGAATCTCGGGTGTGCGTGAGCCCCATTGCGTATAGCCGTGCTGTTCGGTGCAGGCTCCATTGAACATCGATGCCCAGTTGATGGCCGAGCTGGACTCCAGCACGCTGCGTTTCTTGAGCGTCCATGCGCCATTGTCCATCATTTGCCTGATGTTGGGGATGTCGTGCGCTTTGGGTACGCTGTAGGCTCCCCAGCCGTCGAGACCGATGAGGATGACGTGCTTGTTCTTGATGGATTTGGCCCAGGAGCCGCCACAGGCAGCCAGCAAGAGGGCGAGTGTGAGGAACAGATGCTTCATGTTGTGAATCGTTAATAGTTGTTCTTGTATAAAGTTGTCATTCTTTATGGCAAATTTAGCGATATAATTGCGTGCAGACAACAGTTTTCGCCTCTTTTCTTGCCGTTCTGCTCGATAAGAGTCATCCTTTGTGTATCCATGAGGCAATTTTTTCCGTACCTTTGTGCGCCGCCGATGCACAGCACCAGCATAAATGCAATGATGCGCGCCCGACGGGCTAAGTATATAACAGACGCATTATTCGAACCAAGAAGTAAAATGAAGAAGAATCTCAAGACAGCCACTCTGTGCGTGCAGGGAGGCTACGAGCCCAAGAATGGTGAGCCTATAGAGCTGCCCATCATACAGAGCACCACTTTCAAGTATGACTCATCCGACGAGATGGCCATGCTGTTTGACCTGAAGAAGGAGGGCTACTTCTACACCCGCCTGCAGAACCCCACCAATGATGCCGTGGCCAAGAAGATAGCCCAGCTCGAGGGTGGAGTGGGTGCCGTGCTCACCTGCAGCGGCCAGGCTGCCAACTTCTATGCTCTCTTCAATATCTGTGAGGCGGGCAGCCACATCGTGGCAAGCAATGAGATTTACGGCGGCACTTTCAATCTGCTGGGCGTTACCATGAAGAAGTTGGGCATCGACTGCACCTTTGTTTCGCCTGATGCCAGTGACGAGGAGATAAAGGCGGCTTTCCGTCCCAACACACGTGCACTCTTCGGCGAGACCATCAGCAATCCCGGTTGTGCCGTTCTCGATATTGAGCGCTTCGCCCGTATAGCCCACAGCATGGGAGTTCCCCTGGTGGTGGATAACACGTTTGCCACACCTGTCAACTGCCGCCCGTTTGAGTGGGGAGCCGACATCGTGACACACAGTACCACGAAGTATATGGACGGAACAGCCTCACAGGTGGGTGGTGCAGTGGTGGATAGCGGCAAGTTTGACTGGATGGCCCATGCCGACAAGTTCCCTGGCCTGTGTACTCCCGACGAGAGCTATCACGGACTCACCTATGTGAAGGCTTTCGGTGAGATGGGTTATTGCACCAAGCTGGTGGCACAACTCATGCGTGATTTGGGTTCCATCCCTGCTCCCATGAACTCTTTCATCCTCAATCTGGGCCTTCAGACTCTGCATCTGCGCATGGCTCAGCATTGCAGCAACGCCCAGCGGGTGGCTGAGTTTCTGCAGCAGGACAGCCGGGTGGCCTGGGTACACTATAGCGGACTGCCTGGTGACAAGTTCCACGCTCTGGCCGAGAAGTATCTGCCCAATGGCTCATGCGGCGTGATAGCCTTCGGTCTGAAGGGTGACAGAGAGACTGCCGTGCGCTTTATGGACTCGCTCGACATGATAAACATCGTCACCCACGTGGCCGATGCCCGCACCTGCGTGCTTCATCCGGCCAGCCATACTCACCGCCAGTTGAGCGACGAGCAGCTGCGCGAGGCTGGTGTGGCTCCCGACCTCATCCGCCTCTCGGTGGGTATCGAGGATGTGGAGGATATCCTCGACGATATCCGCCAGGCTCTGGACAAGATTTAACCTCATCCACACAGCGCACTCTCGCGCGTATATATAATAAGGTAAGGAGAAATGGAAAAGGAACTGATAGAGGTGGCCATACGGGCACTCACGGCAGAGATAGAGCAGAATCCCCAGGATGCACACCTGCTCAAGGAGCGCGGACGACTGCACATGATGGCTGGCGAAAAAGACCTGGCTATGCGCGATCTGATGGCTGCTGCGGCTATCGATCCGCACCTGTTGGATGACATGAACGGACATTTTCATGCAGAAAGGCAATAAAAAAGGCTATTTCGTTTGCAGTATGCAAGGAAATAGCTAACTTTGCCGTGCAATTGAAAGCAAACAAAGAGTGAACGCATGACACAGACAGGCAAGTTTTATTACGGATTCTACTTTTACTTTTACTTTAGCAAGCTGAAGTGAACGGGACTCTGTATGAATATGCCAAGTAGGTGAACGCAGAACTTAGACGATATCAAATAGACAGAAATCCCGCTCCGTAATGAAGCGGGATTTTCTTTTATAAGGCTCATGAAGGGAAATGGAATGAGAAAAGTAGCTATACAGGGCATCAAGGGCAGTTTCCATGATATTGCCGCCCACAGGTATTTCGAGGGCGAGGATATAGAATTGCTCTGCTGCGACACCTTCGAGGAGGTGTTTGCACATCTTCGCGACGAGGATGATGTGGTTGCCCTGGTGGCCATCGAGAACACCATAGCAGGCAGTCTGCTGCACAACTACGAGTTGCTCCGGGAGAGCGGAGCCACTATCGTAGGCGAACATAAGTTGCGCATCAGCCACAGCATCATGTGCCTGCCAGAGGATGACTGGAGCGACATCACCGAGGTGAATTCCCATCCTGTGGCGCTGATGCAGTGCAGGGACTTTCTGGCACGCCACTGCGAGATGAAGGTGGTGGAGGTGACCGATACGGCAGGAGCGGCAGCACACATCAGCATGTTCCATATGCGCGGGCATGCTGCCATCTGCCACAAGGATGCTGCCGCCATCTATGGGATGAAGGTGCTGGAGACAGGCATAGAGACCAACAAGCACAACTTCACGCGCTTCATGGTTCTGGCCCGTCCCGAGAAAGCCGGGCAGATGCGCAATACGAAGGATGCCAACAAGGCCAGTCTGGCCTTCACCCTGCCTCATGAGGAGGGTTCGCTCAGCGCCATCCTTTCTGTGCTGTCGTTCTACAAGCTCAATCTGACCAAGATACAGTCTCTGCCCATCATCGGCAAGGAGTGGCAGTATATGTTTTACGTTGACCTCTCATTCGACCAGGACCGCAGGTTTCACCAGGCTGTGAACGCCATCAGTCCGCTGGTAAGTGAGTTGAAAATACTGGGAGAATATCAAGATGGAAAGCAAAGTATATGATGTGAAGCCCGCCGATAGGCTGGCCACAGTGAACGAGTATTACTTCAGCCGCAAGGGTAAGGAAGTGGCGCGGCTCAATGCTGAGGGCAAGGATATCATCAGTCTGGCCATCGGCAGCCCCGACATGCCGCCCTCCAAGGAGACTATCGATGTGCTCTGTGAGCAGGCACGCAGGCCCGACACCCATGGTTATCAGCCCACGGTGGGCACCAAGGAGCTGCGCGAAGCCATGTCGCGTTTCTACCGTCGCTGGTATGGGGTGGAGTTGGATGCCAATACAGAAATCCAGCCACTGATAGGCAGCAAGGAAGGTATCCTGCATGTGACGCTTGCCTTCGTCAATCCGGGCGAGCAGGTGCTGGTTCCCAATCCTGGTTATCCCACCTACACCAGCCTGAGCAAGCTGCTGGGAGCACAGGTGGTCAACTATGACCTGTTGCCCGAGAACGGTTGGCAGCCCGACTTCGACGAGCTGGAGCGTATGGACCTGAGCCGTGTGAAACTCATGTGGACCAATTACCCCAACATGCCCACCGGCGCTCCGGCACGCAAGCAGACCTATGAGCGGCTCGTGGCATTTGCCCGCAAGCACAACATAGTGGTGGTCAATGACAATCCCTACAGCTTTATCCTCAATCAGGGCGAGAAGCTGTCCATCCTGCAGGTGCCCGGTGCCAAGGACTGCTGCATAGAGTTCAACTCCATGTCCAAGAGCCACAATATGCCGGGCTGGCGCGTGGGCATGCTGGCCACAAACGCACAGTTCGTGCAGTGGATACTGAAGGTGAAGAGCAACATCGACTCCGGCACGTTCCGCGCATTGCAGTTGGCAGCCGCCCAGGCCTATGACAACACCGACTCCTGGCACACACAGGCCAACGTGGGAACCTACAGCAAGCGTCGCGCAATGGCCGAGGAGATTATGAAGGTGCTGGGCTGTGAGTTCGATGCAGAGCAGACGGGCATGTTCCTCTGGGGCAGAATTCCCGACTCATACACCGATGCAGAGCAGCTCACAGAGCGCGTGCTGCACGAAGCCCGCGTGTTCATCACCCCAGGATTTATCTTTGGCAGCAACGGCAAGCGCTATATCCGCATCAGCCTCTGTGCCAAGGACGACAAGTTCCAGGAGGCTGTACGCCGCGTGAAAGCGGTTTTCGACAACAACTGAACGGCACTACATATATATAATAAGGAAGCAACAACAGACAAGAAATACAAATCCGGCGGAAGTGGATGTGCGCTTCGGGCGACTACTTTTCCTCCCGCACAAAACAACAATAGACTATGGAATTGGACATTCAGCCATTGAACTTGCCAGGTATAGAGGCCAAGCGCCCCCTGGTGATTGCAGGCCCCTGCAGCGCAGAGACCGAGGAGCAGGTGATGACTACAGCCGTTGGCTTGGCGTCAAAGGGTGTGAAAATCTTCAGAGCGGGAATATGGAAGCCCCGCACAAAGCCCGGAGGCTTTGAGGGCAACGGCGAGAAGGCACTCCCCTGGATGCAGAGGGTGAAGGAAGAGACAGGCATGCTGACTGCCACCGAGGTGGCTACTCCCAAGCATGTGGAGGCTGCCCTGAAGGCCGGCATCGATGTGCTGTGGGTGGGTGCACGCACGACCACCAATCCCTTTGCCATGCAGGAACTGGCCGACAGCCTGCGCGGAGTGGATGTGCCCGTGCTGGTGAAGAACCCCGTGAGCCCAGATCTGGAGCTGTGGATAGGCGCACTGCTCCGCATCAACGGTGCCGGTATCAAGCGTCTGGGAGCCATTCACCGCGGTTTCAGCAGCACCGACCAGAAGCTCTACCGCAACACTCCTCTGTGGCACATTCCCATTGAACTGCCCCGCCGCCTCCCCTCTCTGCCCATCGTCTGCGACCCCAGCCACATCGGCGGACGACGTGATCTCATCGCCCCTCTCTGCCAGCAGGCTATGGATATGGGCTTTTCGGGACTCATCGTAGAGAGCCACTGCTCGCCCGATGAGGCATGGAGCGATGCCAAGCAGCAGGTTACACCCGAGGTGCTCGACTTCATTCTCGACCGCCTGGTCATCCGTGACAATGTGGAGCTGACAGAGTCACTGGCCAGCCTGAGGAAGCAGATAGACGAGATGGACGACAATCTGATGGACCTCCTGACCAAGAGGATGCGCGTGAGCCGCGAGATAGCACAATACAAGAAGGAGCACAACATGGCCGTGGTACAGACCGGGCGCTATGCCGAGATACTGGACAAACGTGGTGCCCAGGGTGGCATGTGCGGTATGGACCCCACATTCGTCAAGAAGGTATATGAGGCTATCCACGAGGAGAGTGTGCGCCAGCAGATGGAGATAATCAACCACTAAGAGACTGCGAAGATGAGAATACTGATACTGGGAGCAGGCAAGATGGGCTCCTTCTTCACCGATGTGCTCTCCTTTGACCACGATTGTGCCGTGTATGAGATAGATGCCCGCCGCATGCGGTTCCTCTATCACACCCAGCGCTTCACGTCAATGGAGGAAATAGAGGAGTTCAAGCCCGAACTGGTAATCAACTGTGTGACGCTGAAATACACGTTGCAGGTCTTTGAGCAGGTGATTCCCCACCTGCCCAAGGACTGCATCATCAGTGACATCAGCAGCGTGAAGACCGATTTCCTCAACTTCTATGAGAGCACAGGAATGCGCTTCGTGAGCACCCATCCCATGTTTGGTCCCACCTTTGCCAACCTTGGAGCGCTCTCCACCGAGAATGCCATTGTCATCAAGGAGGGCGACTACATGGGTCGCATCTTCTTCCTCGACCTCTATCGCCGCCTTGGACTCCACGTGCATGAATACACGTTCGAGGAGCACGATGAGGCTATGGCCTACAGCCTGTCGGTTCCCTTCGTGAGCACCTTCGTGTTCAGTGCGGTCATGAAGCACCAGGATGCGCCCGGCACCACCTTCAAGCGCCACCTGGCCATTGCACGCGGTGTGCTCTCCGAGGACGATACCCTGCTCAGGGAAATCCTCTTCAATCCGCGCACCAAGAGCCATGTGGAGCAGATACGTGCCGAGCTGAAGGACCTGATACACATCATAGACGAGCGCGATGAGGAGGCACTCAATGCCTACCTCACCCGCATCCGAGGCAATATCCGCTAAGCTCCCCGTGAGTTCTCCTCCCTTGGGCTGTCAGAAAGCAGAAGCCTCATTCCCGTCCGGATGAACGAGGGGGGGAGACGAAAAACAAGAATGCGATCGACAGATGTCAGGATCAGGCTGGCCTCTGTCGGTCGCTTTTTGGTTTGGGCTAATCGAACCCGCCCTATGGATCTACAATCCCATTCTTACCCGGCTAATAGGCCGGAAACAGCTACCCCCTGAATGCGCGCAGGGTGCCGGAATTTGTTCCGGCACCCCACGATTATTTATCAGCAATCAACGGCCGAGAAGCTCCCGGGCCACAGCGTTGGTCAGATCGAACGAATCAGTGTCGAGTTCCGTACGCCAGTACATGCCGCCCTTTAAACCCTTCTCTTTGATATAATCACATTTGATCTTCAGCGAGCGGGGATTTTCATAGCCGACAATCAGTGTGCCGAGGCTGTCGACAATATATGGCACACAAGCGACAGAGTCCCAGCGTTCGTCCATGCCTTCGGCAGCAAGATCGCGGTTGACGATGTCGCGATAGTCGGTCCAGTCCTTGAAATTAGTGCCGTCTCCCCGCCCATAGAATGCGAGCCCCACAACAATATCCTTATAGTCGAGGCCTTTGTTGAGACAAGAATCTATCGCTTCCTCAAGTGTGCACACACCCGATAGCTCGGAACGGCGCAGAGAAGTGTGATGATAGGGAGCCTGCCAACCCATGTCGTACGACATCAGATTGACATAGTCAAGATACTTCTTCGCCTCCTTTAAGTCAAAGCCATTGCCGAAAAATCCCACAGCAGCCGTGACACGTTTGTCGGGGCCTAACACCTCGCGCACGTCCTTGAAAAGTTTCACATAATTGTCTTGTTGATCACCATGGGGAAACTCCCAGTCGAAATCAAGACCATCGAGACCGTATTTATCGACCACCCGCTTGCAATCGGCGACAAACGCCGCCCTCAGCGAATCGCAGCCCGTCATTTCGCCCCAGCCCGCTTCCTCGCCGGCACCACCCATCGACAACAGGACCTTTAAATCAGGGTTTGTTTTCTTAAGATCGAGAATCTGCAACAGCCGAGGCTCATTGTGGATACTGATGCCGTCGTGAGTATCGTTGGGATTAGCGGCGAGATAGTTTATCGCAGTGACCTTGTCGGCCGGGGGCAACTGACCGTCGGCTTTCCACACGTAAGCTATACATTCGTACTCAGGTTCGTTATGCTTATCCGCAGTCTTATTTCCACAGGCAACAGCGCATGACAGCAACAGGGCTACTGCCCCTAAAACAGATAATGTAGTTTTTCCCATTCTGAATTTATGTGTATTTTTTAATATTTATTTGCAAAAATACCAAAACCATCGCATCTACGCAAGTTAAGTTATGTTTATTCTTAAAAATCATAAGAAATGCCCTCCACTCTCCTTCTTGTTCCTAACTTTGTCACTCAAAAAAACATGTATTTTATAACTGGTCGATAAACAATGTTTTGTTTTTTCGTGTCACCTGATATTGGGTGACACGAAAGGTGTTTTAACCCCAATCGGTCGTACATTAGAACGGCCATTTGTGTGGCTTGTCTTGTAACTGTTGATTGGGGATTAAGCTACCCCTGAACAAGGATGTTTACACCCGAACAATGTTGATGGCAAGGCATCAGAGGATTGCTAAACTCTTTGATGAGGAATTTGGGGTGACACGATGACGAAGTCTGGAAAAACAAGAATGCGACCGACAGATGTCAGGATCAGGCTGGCCTCTGTCGGTCGCTTTTTGGTTTGGGCTAATCGGAGTGAATGGTTACTGATAAACTATGGTTATAGTTGATTATTTCATGGATATCTTCATTGACTGCTCACCTATTTTGACTATAACAAGTGGTTCAGATACATTACATGAGACAACACCTCGATTAGCAGTTATGTTTCCTCCGAGCATGAGCCGCAATCCATGCGGGCACGGGATATATATACTTCCGATGCCTCCAGTCGCTTGAAGATTCTTTCCAAAGTCTCTCTTTGGTTGAAGCGC
>SAMEA104315421__coassemble_604_pt1 | contig 46511 bp, 37 predicted proteins | sample SAMEA104315421__metabat2_low_PE_030 | metagenome-assembled genome bin SAMEA104315421 (sample SAMEA104315421) | gut metagenome | biome: Monkey gut; feature: monkey-associated habitat; material: faeces | place: China | collected 2013
TGTTATTACCCACTTCTAATGGCATGGGAAGGAGGCGTATGCACGCTGCATTTATATTGGATAAAACACTCGGTTATCCCGAACTGAGGTAAACAATATTAAATCTACGCATTGATCTGTCAGTGCCTATACAAAAGTCGCAAATAATTTGTATCTTTGCGACAAAATCAAATACAATGGCAAGTATAGAAGACAATATTTTGACAGCTATTCAAGCCAAAGGAAGAGGAAGTATATTCTTCCCGTCTGATTTTACCTCATACGGTGAAGTAAAGGCTGTTGGTAAAAGTCTTGAAAGGCTGACAGCAAAAGGCGACATCGTGCGTTTGGCAAGAGGCATATACTCATATCCAGAGATTGATACAGTCTTGGGGCTTGGTGTATTGATGCCCTCCATAGAACAGATAGCCGAAACTATCGCACGCAGGGACAAGGCGCGCATTGTTCCGACTGGCATATATGCTATGAACAGGTTAGGGTTGTCAACACAAGTACCGATGAATGTGGTTTACCTGACTGATGGTGCTCCACGCAAAGTAAGTCTTGGGAATGGCCGTTCGATACAGTTCAAATACACCACTCCACGGAATCTTGCATTCACTAATCCGCTTGCAATGCTCGTTACATTTGCCCTAAAAGAAGTAGGGAAAGACAATGTAACGGAAGATATCATCAAGCGTATCAAAAGTGTACTTCAGAAAGAAAGAAAAGAAAATATATTGGCAGACGAAGCACTCATGCCAGCATGGATAAGAAATATAACCAGAAAAGCGTATGAATAACTATTTTCAGTTATCCACAGAGCAACAGCGAATGGTGCTCTCGCAAGCTGCCAACAGAACAGGACTGCCTGTGCAAGCTGTGGAAAAAGACTTATGGGTGACCGTGGTACTGCAACAGGTCTTCTCGTTACCTGTAGCGAAACATTTGGTATTCAAAGGCGGCACATCGCTCAGTAAAGTCTGGAAAGTTATACAACGTTTTTCCGAGGATATAGATTTGGCAATAGACCCTTCCATCTGGGGATTTAAAGGTGATTTGACAAAGAAACAAATTAAGCGGTTGAGGAAGGCTTCATCTGTTTTTGTAAGAGATGAGTTGTGCCAGCAGCTAAGAAATGAAGTATCATCAAACGGAATGGACAGCTGGCTCAATATAGAGGCAGAGCCAGATGGTGAGGGCGACAGTACATATCCTGAGCCCAGAGTGATACACATAAGATATAAATCAATATTTGACAGTGACCTGCCCTATCTGCATTCGGAAGTAAAACTGGAGATTGGTGCCCGTTCCTTGCTTGAGCCAACTGCAGATGCTGTGGTTAAAAGCATTTTGGAAGAGGGGTTACCTATAAGTACAACCATAAAACAGTTAGCAATACCTACAGCTGTAGCTGAAAAGACATTCCTTGAAAAGGCATTTCTGCTGCATGAGTTGTTTTCCTCCCAGTTACCAAGGGAAGCTAATCGCAAATCTCGTCATCTGTATGACTTGGCACAAATGACGAACACCGATATTGCAGCACGGGCTATTGCCAATGATGAACTATGGAATACAATACATCATCATCGGGAACTATTCACCAGCATGAGTGGTGTGGACTATACTCCAGACATTAGAAAACGTATCTGCCTGCTACCTCCAGACGATGTCATTGACGATTGGCGTAACGATTACAAAGATATGCAATCTTCTATGATATATGGTGAAAAACCAACGTTTGAAGAGTTGACAGAGAAAATGAGAGAATTAGAAAATTTATTTCATAATACTAAACGCTAAAAACATTGATGAAATGAGATACTGTTTTTCTGGTCACGAATCATTTCCCTGTAAGTCCATGTGGCAAAAAAAGGATATGAATATTTGGTTGGTCACAATAAATTTACAGATCTAGACGCTGTCGTAAAACTCGGTGTCGGCGAAAATACGGTTCAATCTATTAGATTTTGGCTGAGGGCATTTGGTCTTTTGAATGATGACGAGGCAACGGAAATTGCTCATTATCTTTTTGATGAAAGAGATGGAAGAGATCCTTATGCCGAGGATAATGCCACACTATGGATTCTTCGAATATTAAATCACTCTCAATGCAAGCCAATTATAGTAACATAAACGATATGTTTTCAGAAACAGGCAGTTACCCGTTGGAGAATCTATCCAAGGAGAACCTATGGGCCAAGTTGGCCGATGTATTTGACTTGAGACATATTGAAGAAGAATACAACAAAAGACTCTCGAACCAGGTTCGCGGTGCGTGCAACAATGCCGCCTACTTCATTGCCAGGAAATTGAAGAAGTTCATGATAGAACTTCATTGTCTTCTTTGGGGAAAACGCCTCAGATTGCAGCAAATTTACAATACTATATGATACTGGCGATTATTTGGAGAAGCCATGTGCCATCTGAGAAGAATGATGAATATATTTATTTAGTGAACCCTAGATATAATGAATGAGATTTGGAGAAATCATTAAGAAAGTATGGCAAATAAAATACTATTCATAGGATATGTTTCATTAATGCTGATGGTTGTCAGCTGTGGCAAAAGTGACAAAGGCAAGGAAAGCAATTCTAATGCCAAAGAGTTCGTGGACTCTCACCATAAGATATATGAAAACGAGGCATTCTCTCTTTCATATCCAATTTCGTTTTTTATCAAAGAAGAGTTAGCACCTACTAGTTTGCAAAGGATTTATATCTGCACTGACAGCACGGATAATGATATGACAACTATTTCGTGGGAGTCTCCAGGCTCATTCCCAAGCGATTCGCGTGACTTTGTTACCATCTTTGTCTCTCGGGAAATAGACAACTTCGAAGAAAAGAAAGTCTTCTATGATATAATGGAAATGGACTCTACCTTCACGATAGATGGTTACCCTACCTATTCGATAAACTCTATCTATACAGAAGGAAAAGATACGATTATTCAATGTCGTACCGGGCTAATCCTCCCGAACAAACTTGACTTAATGATTGTACAAAGGGCGAATACAAAAAAGTCGATGGATGAAGTGAAGTTAATGACAGGGATTCTTAAATCAATTAGAATAAAAGCACGATGAATAAAAAGGAAGTTGCAAAATAGAGGTCACTATATAAACACATGGATATTGAAAATCACTTTGGAGGGCATTTCACAAGTCTGACGATATGGCTATAGAGATAAGGTATAAGGAAGCAGAGGGGGAACTCTTTGGAATGAGCAAGTTGTGGGGATGCGCTGACCTGCCTCACGGTTGCAGATACCCTGAGGTGGAATGGGTGGATGAAGACGGGATGACGTGTGCCGACCCGATGACCTTTGTCTGCCAAATCAGGCTCCAGGATATAGCGGCCTACGACAGCGAGAACCTCTTGCCACACACGGGAATGCTGTACTTCTTTGCCGACATTGATTACTTCCTGGGAAATTTGGAGGCTGACTCTCCAGGAATGGGACAATGGGACAAGGACAGGTACCGCGTTCTGTATGCTCCCGAAACAGAGCACCTGGATACGCACAGGATAGTGTGCGAGGACGGGACTGCCTTTGGACTGCCTGCCCAAGAACTGTCTTTCGTCCCCTGCGAAGAGCGTGCCGATAGCTTCAAACTGCTTGGCAAACCGTATTTCGAGGAGACCGAAGAGGAATACCCACACTATATTTCGCTCCTGCAAATGGACTGCAACGACGACTGGCGCCTGCAGTTCTACGACTGCGGAATGCTCAACTTCCTCATCACGCCCGAAGATTTGGCTGCACGCAAATGGGAGCAAGCCATCTGCCACCTGCATTCCTTCTGATTTCAGAGCAATCCCACAAAGTTTATTCTCGAAGGAAAGAGTGTCAGCCCGGTTCTCCATCTGCTACCGAAGAAGTTCGCTTGGATGAAAACAGCACAATACGGAAAGCCCGCCATACAATGCGGCGGGCTTTTCCGTACTATATACCTTATTATATATGCTTGCTCAGGGGATAAGGGCAAAGTAGAAGACCGAAGCGGGGATAGCCAAGAAGCTGCTGTCGAATCGGTCCAGAAGGCCGCCATGACCAGGCAGGATATGGCTGCTGTCCTTGATGCCCATCTGTCTCTTCATCTGACTTTCCACCAAATCACCCCATGTGCCGAACACGACCACAACCAAGGCAAAGCCCAACCACACGGGCAAACTGTAGCCCGAAGGTATCCAATGCCAGCATGCCACCGAGGCCAACAGAGTGAAGATGCCGCCTCCGATGCTGCCTACCCACGACTTGCCGGGAGACACACTGGGGAACAACTTCCAGGGGAACCAGCGGTGAAGGAGGCTTCCCGACAGGTAAGCGCCCGTATCATTGACCCAGATGAAGATGAAGACAGCCAATGGGAGCTGCCAACTATACACAGCACTGTCGGCTCCCAACACACCCAGCACGGGCAGAAGAGCGAAAGGCAGAGCCACATAGACCTGGGCGGCAAGCATCGCCATCCAGTTCTGCAAGGGGTTGGCAGTACGGCGATAAAGTCCCACAATGGGCATCGCCAGCATAAGCAGACCGTAGAGAGCCAGCCAATGAAGCGACATTTCACTGCCGAAATTCCACAACCAGCTGAACGCCACAAGCAGGAATCCCGCAGTGGCTGTCAGCAGTCCGAGCACATGCAAGCCTGCATGGCGGTTGAGTACGGTGCAGAACTCCAGAAGAGTAGCCCACGTGACAATACCAAAGAAGATGAATGCCGTGAAGGGGCCAAGCAACAGGCTGCCCACCAGCAGTGCCACATAGGCAATGCCTACAACAGTTCTCAAAAGGAAATTATTCATGCCTTCTCGTTTTCAGATGATTGCTCCTCAGTGCCGCTCTGTGCACCGCTTTCCTTTGCGTTCTTGTCCTCAGGCTTCGCGTCAGCCTTGGCCTCATCCAGAAGTTCCTCTGTGCGGCTCACCCAGGGACGCGGACCGAAGATGCGTTCAACATCCTCGGCAAAGACAACCTCACGCTCCACAAGCAGTTGAGAGAGCTTTGCATGACCCTCGCTGTGCTCGGTGAGCAGACTCTTGGCACGTGCATACTGAGTCTCTATCATATTCTGCACTTCCTGGTCGATAAGCTGTGCCGTGTGCTCAGAGTAGGGTTTCTGGAAACTGTATTCCTGGCTGTCATAGTAGCACAGGTTGGGCAGTTTCTCACCCATACCCATATAGGCAATCATGCCATAAGCCTGCTTGGTCACACGCTCCAGGTCGTTCATGGCACCGCTGCTCACATGTCCGGTGAAGATTTCCTCGGCCGCACGACCACCCAGCAGCGCACACATCTCATCGAGCATCTGTTCGCGTGTGGATATCTGACGCTCCTCGGGCAGATACCATGCAGCGCCCAAGGCTCTTCCACGTGGTACGATGGTCACCTTGACCAATGGGTTGGCATACTGAAGCAGCCAACTGATGGTGGCATGGCCAGCCTCGTGAAGCGCGATAGTGCGCTTCTCCTCCACGGTCATCACCTTGGTCTTCTTCTCCAGGCCGCCCACGATGCGATCCACAGCAGCCAGGAAATGGTCCTTGGTCACTACGGGAGCCGAATTGCGGGCTGCTATCAAGGCTGCCTCATTACATACATTGGCTATGTCGGCACCGCTGAAACCAGGTGTCTGGCGGGCCAGGAAGTCGATATCGAGTGATGCATCGGTCTTGAGAGGCTTCAGATGTACCTGGAAGATTTCCTTTCGCTCATTGACATCAGGCAGATCCACATGTATCTGACGGTCAAAGCGACCGGCACGCAAGAGAGCCTTGTCGAGGATATCGGCACGGTTAGTGGCAGCCAAGATGATGACTCCGCTGTTGGTGCCAAATCCGTCCATCTCGGTGAGCAACTGGTTGAGGGTGTTCTCGCGCTCGTCATTGGCACCCATCTGAGCACCCTTGCTACGAGCCCTTCCCACGGCGTCTATCTCATCGATGAAGATGATGCAGGGAGCTTTCTCCTTGGCCTGACGGAAAAGGTCACGCACTCGGCTGGCACCCACACCCACAAACATCTCCACGAAATCACTGCCCGACATGGAGAAGAAGGGCACATCGGCCTCTCCTGCCACAGCCTTGGCCAGCAGCGTCTTACCTGTTCCTGGAGGGCCCACAAGCAGTGCTCCCTTGGGAATCTTACCGCCCAGCTGGGTATATTTCTGCGGATTGCGCAGGAAATCGACTATCTCATGCACCTCCTGCTTGGCGCCTGCCAGTCCGGCCACATCCTTGAATGTAACCTTGGCACGCTGGTCTTTCTCCACCAGTTTGGCACGGCTCTTGCCCACATTGAAGAGGCCCATGGCGCCACCGCCGCCTCCTCCGCCGCCAGCTCCGCGCAACATGAACATCCAGAAGAAGATGATAAGTACGAGGGGACCAAAGGACCATAGAATGTTGCGAAACATGTCGTCACCCTGCTCATAGGACACTTCACCCTTGAAGTTGCCTGCCTCCTGCTGTTGTTCCAGGAAGGAGTCCAACTTGTCGGCAGAGGGGAATTCGGCTTCCACAAAAACCTCTGTGCCAGGCTGTACCGAACTGGTGGGGAACACGTCGCGCACATGCTCGGGACTCACATACATGCAGAGCGAACCGTCACGCTTGTTGGCCACAATGCGCGAAGCGTATCCCTTGCTCACATAAGTCTTGAACTCGCTGTATGTCACCTCCTTGTTCGACGAAGAGAGCAGCGAAGGCCCGCCGCTCCTGATTACCAGGAAGCCCAGCAAGAGAGCAATGCCCAAATAGATCCACATGAAATTGAAATGCGGTTTGGGTGCTTTGTTATTATCCATAAAGTCTATTGTTTACGTGAATAGATTAGACCTGTACCCTATCAGTCCAGGTCTGGAATGCTCTCGATGGCAGCATCTTCCCACAGATGCTCGATGTCATAGAAGGCACGCTCTTCCTCCATCATGATGTGCACGATGACCTCTGCATAGTCCATTGCCACCCAGCGTGAGTTGCGCAAGCCATCCACAGCCAGCGGCTTGGCATTCTCCTCGATGCGTGCTTTATCGGCCACAGAGTGTGTGAGAGCCTGTATCTGAGCCGGCGAACCGCCTGTGCATATCACAAAGTACTTGCACACAACATCCTCCAAGCCCGTGAGATCCACCACCACGATGCCCTTTCCTTTCTTGTCCTGCAGGCCATCCACGATGGCAGAAACCAACTTGTCTTTTATCTTCATTAAATACGTATAACTTGTTTTACCTAAATCGTATGCAAAGGTAAAGATACTTATCGGAATAAACAAAGCATTAAAATTTTTTAGCAGAAAGATTTGCAACTTCAGAAAAAGTCAGTACCTTTGCACCGCAATTCAGCAATTGCGAAGGTTATTGGGCTATGGTGTAATGGTAACACTGCAGATTCTGGTCCTGCCTTTCCTGGTTCGAGTCCGGGTAGCCCAACCTTCCATCAGCTGGCGAGAGCGTCCTTGGGATGCCGCCACCATCTTCTTGGGCTATGGTGTAATGGTAACACTGCAGATTCTGGTCCTGCCTTTCCTGGTTCGAGTCCGGGTAGCCCAACGAAGTCAAAAGAGAGTTTGTTCATCACGAGCAAACTCTCTTTCCTTATATATCCCATACATACTACACCCTACGCTGCATCATACAGCCACCACACGGGCACTGTATGTCACATCAACAGAACCAGAGGGAAACAGGAAATGTGGAATTGCTTTACGCGCACGCGAATCAATATTATATACCGTCCTGCCTCTTTAAGATTCTCCGCCTCTCCGTTTCCGAAACTCTGTGGGTGAGCACCCCAGATGCGCCTTCACGAATTTGCCAAAGAAGGAGATATTGGGAAAATCGAGATAGTTGGATATCTCCTTCACACTCATCTCTGAATGAGACAGAAGACGATACACATCCTCCACTACATACTCTATAATCCAGTCATAAGCAGTCTTCCCGCTGTTGACCTTGCACACATTGGACAGATATTTACTGGTCACATACAGCTTTCTGCTATAGAACTCCACATTCCTTGGCTTTACCTCTATCGAGGACAACATTTCCATGAACTGTTTGAAAAGCAGGCTCCCCCTCGACATGCGCACCACTGTCCTGTCTGGACAGGCCTGCTCTATGATGCTCAACAGACAAAAGAGGAATGAGCCCACCAGACTACCCACTATCTGCTTCTTATATTTGCCTGGCTCTTTCACCAACTGTTCGGTGAGCAGAGCATGATACTTCACAAAAGTATCCATACTGGAGTCATCCACATGTATGATGGGGCGATATTTCAGATAGAAGGAAAGATCCACCACATCTCCTATATGCAACATCCTGCGTGCTATCTGTGCCGAAAGACACAAAGCCTTGGCTGTAAAGTCGATACTGAACAAGCACTCGTTAAGGATAGTATTTGGCTGGCAAATGAAGACGTCGTTGCTGAAGGCTGTGGTCTCCATCTTGTTCGCCCTCATGGCCACCCTGCCCGACGTAACCACAATGATAAGCAGGAAATCAACCCTTATCGTCTGAAGTTTCGAGAAGTTGCGCAAGTCGTCAATGATAACCACATCACTATCGGCATAATCCACAAACTCACCGTTAGCCAGCTGCTTGATGTCCGTGGTGTCTATTTTGTCTGCATGAGTCATAGCTAAAACCTTTTATTCGTTGCAAATTTAGAAACAAAGCATCGATAGCAGTGGCACAATCGGCAACATTGTTGTTCTAATGTGGAATAAGTTCCACGAGGGAGCCTGAAATATACCAATCGGAACACCAAAGGGTGTTCCAAAGGCAATAGTTTTGCTCTCGAAATAACAGAAAGTTTGATTATGCAATGAAGAAAAAAGTATTTTTGCTTGGACTGATGTCACTTGTCTTTGCCAGCGCACTTGCCGACGGCAACCACTGGACACTTGACTCGCTGAGGTCACGGGCTGTGAGCAACAACAAATCACTCCTGATGGCAGAACAGAAAAAGGTTGCTGCACACTACATGCACAAGTCTGCCTCGACCAATTATCTGCCCAAGATTTCTGCCACAGGTGCCTATATGTACACAAGCCGGGAATTGTCTTTGCTTAGCGGCGAGCAGAAGAAGACTCTCTCGAATATCGGCACGGGGCTTTCAGCAGCAGTTCCCGACCTGGCTCCAATGAGCTCACAACTGAATTCCGTTGGCCAAGGACTTGTGGATGCTTTGCACACCGACACACGCAACGCTGGCGTGCTAGCTGTCACGCTCACACAACCCATCTACATGGGAGGCAAGATTCGAGCCTACAACAAAATCACCCAATTTGCCGAACAGGCTTCAGGCACGCTATACGACAAGGCTCTGCAGGACATCATTGTAGAGGTTGACGAAGCATACTGGAATCTGGCAGCCCTGCACAGCAAAAAGAAACTGGCCGAGGGATACAAGGCTCTCGTGGATAAGCTGGAGAAAGATGTAGAGCAGCTGGTATTGGAAGGAATGGCCACCAAAGCCGACCTGCTGAGCGTGAGGGTGAAGGTCAACGAGGCCGGCGTCACACTCATACAAGTGGACAACGGCATCGAACTATCGCGCATGAACCTTTGTCGCATATGCGGACTTGACATGAACGAGCCAATAGAGACTGCCGACTATACCGACGAAGATATTCACACTCCGGCTGGAACAGACGAGGGAGACCTTATGGACACGCCAGCAGAAAATCTGGTACAACAGGCCACGAACAAACGCAAGGAGCTGCAGGCTCTGGGACTGCAGAACAGGATTTATGAAGAAAAGATTAAGCTGGCACGGGCAGAATATTTGCCCAAGATGGCATTGATGGGCGGATACCTGGCCACAAACCCCTCGGTGTTCAACAGCTTCGAGCGGAAGATGAAAGGTATGTGGAATGTGGGCGTCACACTTAACGTCCCTATACTCACCTGGGGCGACCGCTTCTACAAGGTCAAGACCGCAAAGGCCGAAACGAGCATCAGCCGATATGAAACCCAAGAGGCGACGGAAAAGATAGAGCTACAGGTCAACCAATGCAAACAGAAGCTGCAAGAAAGCGTCGAACGCTACCAGACCACAATGCGAAGCGTAGATGAAGCAGAAGAGAACCTCCGTTATGCCAACCACGGAATGCGGGAAGGCGTAATCACGCTGAGCAATGTGATGGAAGCACAGACTGCATGGCTGAAGGCCAAGTCGGAATGGGTCAACGCCCAAATAGAAGTCCGTCTGGCCAACCTCTACCTTAGAAAAGCCATAGGCACCGTCAACACCCACATATAAGAAACGTCAAAACAGAAAACATATACATAATGAAAAAGAACAGAATATTTACCAGCATACTGGCAATAGCACTGGTAATCATGGCAGTAATAGCAGTTGTCATCACCGTCGGCCTGTCCCGCACAAGCAAGGAGGAAACTCTGGAAGGACAAGCAGAGACCACCGACTACCGTCTTTCGTCCAAAGTTCCTTCACGCGTAATGGAGATTAGGGTAAAGGAAGGCGACTTCGTCCACCAAGGCGACACCCTTGTCGTGCTGGAAGCACCCGACATAGAAGCCAAACTGTCGCAAGCCACAGCTGCATACGATGCGGCCAGAGCCATGGTAGAAAAAGCCCACAACGGTGCACGAGAGGAAGATATTCAGGCTGCATACGAGATGTGGCAGAAGGCAAAAGCTGCTGTCGAAGTGACAGAGAAGACCTTCAACCGCGTGCAACGCCTCTTTGAGAATGGAGTCATGGCAGAGCAGAAGCGCGATGAAGCCAAAGCACAGTATGACGCAGCCATTGCCACCGAGAAAGCCACAAAGGCCAAATACAACATGGCAATAAACGGCGCACGCAAAGAAGACAAGAGCCTGGCACTGGCTCAGGCAGAACGAGCCAAGGGAGCAATAGCAGAGGTGAACTCATACATCAAGGAGACAGTACTGACTGCCACGGCCGACGGACTGGTCACAGAGATATTCCCCGAAATAGGCGAACTGGTAGGCACAGGAGCGCCAATCATGAACGTATCGGTAGTGAGCGATGTATGGTTCACATTCAACATCCGTGAAGACAGACTGAAAGGCTATTCCATCGGAACCCTGGCAGAGGTATATATCCCCGCCACAGACCAGACCATTCCCGTGCGCATCACACTGATGAAGGACGTAGGCTCCTTTGCCGTATGGAAAGCAACCAAAGCCCTCGACGACCTCGACCTGAAGACCTTTGAAGTGCAAGCCCATCCTCTGGTGCCCGTAAGCGGCATCATGTCGGGCATGTCTGCCGTACTGAGAAAGGGCACAGCCACTGGAAACGAAACTGGAAAGAACTGCAAGAAATAAGCAAACCATCATGAACATCAAGAGCAAGACTTTCAGAAGACTCGCCATGATAGGCAAGAGAGAACTGGAGATGTATTCACACCGTCCCCTCTTCCTCTTCTGCATGATCATTGCGCCATTGTTCTGCCTTGTCTTCCTCTCCACACTGATGAGCGAAGGCCTTCCCACACAATTGCCGGCAGCCATCGTTGACGAGGACGACACGCACATAACGCACATCATAAGCAGAATTCTTGGTTCAATGGAGGAAGTGAAGATTGAACATCACTACACCACCTTCGGCGAGGCAAGGAAGGCAATGCAGCGAGGAGAAATCTACGGATTCTTCTATTTGCCAAAGAAAACGACCGAGAAAGCGCTTGCCAACCGCCAGCCACGCATCTCCTTCTATACCAACGAGTGCTATTATGTGCCGGGCAACCTACTGATGCGCGACATGCGATATGCCTCGGAACTGACTGGACTGGCTCTCACCCGCGAATCGCTATATGCCCATGGCATGAACGAGCGTCAGGCAATGGGTGTCTTACAACCCATCAAGATTGAGACTCATCCTCTCAACAACCCCTATCTTAACTATTCGGTATATCTCAACAATATGCTCATACCAGGCATATTCATTCTGCTGGTGATGCTGTCAGCAGCCTACACCATCGGACTGGAGTGGAAGCGCAATACACAACTTGTGCTCTACAGGATGTCGGGAAACTCTCCGCTTACCGCCATCGTAGGGAAACTGTTCCCGCAGACAATAGTCTTCTGGCTCATTGCCATACTCTATGCCGTGAGTTTCTACGGCTATCAGCAGTTCCCCTGCAACGGTGGTATTTTGCCCATGATGCTCATAGGAATGCTCACCGTACTAGCAGCACAGGGATTTGCCGCCTTCCTTTTCGGAGTCTGCGGGCAGATGCGCCTGTCCATGTGCCTCTGCTCGCTGTGGGGGATATTGTCCTTCTCTCTGGCTGGATTCACCTTCCCCGTGACAGCGATGGACAGTGTCTTGCAAAAACTGTCTGTAGCATTCCCCCTGCGACACTATTACCTGCTGTATGTCAACCTGGCTCTCAACGGATATGACATCCGCTATGCCTGGCACAGCGTGCTGGCTCTGGCCATCTTTGCAACTTTGCCGTTACTCACGCTTCGCCATTATCACAGTTTATTCATCAACCACAAATATATCCCATAATGAAAAGGTCGTTCGTCAACATCATACAGATATGGAGAACGGAGCTGAAAGAGATCATGCACGACAAGGGCATACTCATCTTCATCATCTTCGTCCCTCTGTGTTATCCTCTGCTCTACTCTTTTGTTTATACCAATGAGGTGGTGCGAGATGTGCCGTTTGCGGTGATAGATGACTGCAACAGCGCAAAGAGCCGTGAGTTCATACGCAAGATGGATGCCACTCCCGATGCCCGGTTGGTGGCTCGCTGCAACGGAACAGACGAAGCCAACCAGCTACTGATGGAGAGAAAGATATATGGCATAGTGCGCATCCCCAAGACTTTCGACCGGGATATCTGGCAGGGAGAACAGACCACAGTGGGACTGTATTGCGAAATGAGTTCGCTACTCTATTACAAAGCCTTGCTGCTGGCAGCCAACAACGTATCGCTCGACATGAACCGCGACATCAAGGTGGAGCAGCATCTGCATCCATCCACACGCGAAGCCGAGGAGATTTCACGCATGCCCATAGAATCTGACTACGTGAGTCTGTACAATCCGCAGAGCGGTTTCGCCGCCTTCCTGATTCCCCCGGTGCTGATGCTCATCATACAGCAGACACTCTTTCTGGGTATTGGGATGTCGATGGGAAACCAGCGCGAAAAGTGTCTGGCCAGCATGATACCCAAACGCAAGTGGTACAGAAGGCCCTTTGACATCGTCATGGGCAAGGCCATATTCTACTTCATACTCTATCTGCTTATGGCCATCTACATGTACACAGCGGTCACACAATGGTTCGGACTCCCCAACCTGGGCGATTACAGCGTGTTCCTACAGTTCATCTTACCCTATATCCTGGCATGCATCTTCATGGCGATGGTGCTGTCGGTGCTGGTGTACAGGAGAGAAGACTGCATCATGCTCTTCGTATTCCTCTCCGTACCATTGCTCTTCATGTCAGGCATCTCCTGGCCTGGCTCCGAGATACCCAAGTTCTGGAAGCTTGTTTCGTGGCTGTTCCCATCCACCTTCGGCATGAACGGTTATCTGCGCATCATGGGCACAGGTGCTTCAATAGCCGACATACAGAACGAATATCTGGGACTGTGGTGCCAGGTTCTGGTGTATGCCACAATAGCCTGCTTCATGTATCGTCTGCGCCTGAAAGCCATAGCCAAAAGGCTTTCGTCGGCAAGCAATCGCATGAAACTCTATCAGAAAACATAACCAAAAGCGCAAGATTATGAGACACGAAATTGGGACAAACGCCGGTATCATCTGGCACGCAGTGATTGCCAACGAAGGAAGAACAACCTTCAGAGAGCTGATAAAGACAACCGGACTCACAGAGTCACAGGCCTTACTATCACTTGGATGGCTGGAGCGTGAAGGCAAAGTGTCGCTGCATGGTGACAAAGGAATTATCGAGGCAGTACTTTTATACCAGGAAAAATACTTCTAAAACCTCACGCTTTCTTCTCTTTTACTTGATAAGCACCCACCAACTCCACCCTGAAATTGCCATCGGAAGGAGTTGGTGGTTTTCTTTTAATGAATTGGGACGGAACTGTATGCCGTCTGCAAACAGCCGATCTTGACTCTGAAGTTCCTCTACATGCCGCTTGGCAGGGAACCCGCTATCACAGCCAACTGCAACCAAGGACCAGCCACAGGCTCGCACCTGTCGGTTATGCCGCACGTCAGTATGCCACTTCGACGGCTGCAGGATAGACGCGGAAGGGGTCGAAGAACTCGATGCAGCTGTTGACCATCGCCTGCAGATTGGGCTGGACAGTGCCGTGGAAAACCTCACGGCCATTGATGCAGACGGTGACGGGACGGGTGAAATCAACCAGACTATCGTTGAGATACACCCGCAGCTTGCCGCCTGTGGCTCGTTCATAACTGCGGTCGAACTTCAGGTCAATACCCCAGCGCTTGTCCTTCAGCGTGGTGGTATATAGCACGTGGCTCACTTTGATGGAGACCACATTCCGGTCGATATCCATCTCGTAGTAGGTCCGCTGCTCCGACGGACGCTCCAGCACCTGCAGGTTATAGAAGCCCGAACGGCGGCGGCCATCCATCTCATAGTCCTCCCAAAGTACGGTCTTGGGATAGGGGTTGCGCACAAACTGCTTGAGCCAGGGTGTAGTAAGCCCATAGGTGATGTGATGCTGCATGCCGGGCAGGAGATGAATGCGATGGCGGAAAAGGGGTGCCTTGTCGGCCGACAGAGGCCGTGCCAACTGTGCAGAGTCGAATGCCACCTGGGTGTAATAGGTAAGCTCGTTGCGGTAGAAGCCCATGTCATCGGCACCGGTAAGGAATGAGAAACCGATGTTGGCGCAGTTCTCCACAGGAGCATTCTTCAGCGGTTCGCCTCCTGCCATCGGTCCGGCAGCCGCCCAATAGTCTGCATAGAACGATGCCAGACGCTGGCTGCCATAACCTCCCTCGCTGATGCCGAACACATACAGGCGGTTGGCATCCGCCTCACCACTCACCAGTGCTTGACGAATCAGTTTCTCGAAGGCATATTGCTTGGACAGATGCCACCAGCGATAGTACTCGCCCTCGTTGGGTATCTGCGGTATGAAATAGATGGAAGGAGCATCCTGGAAACTCTGCCCCAGCTTGATACCCGTCTGCCACTCTGCTTCCTTTGGTCCCGAGCCGTGCAGATACAGGTAGAGCGGCAGCTTCCCGTCGGCCGCCTCCCCCTTCTTGCCATAATAATAAGGCATCACGGCATTGGGCTCCAGACAGCCTGGCAGATTCCACGCATCACTCCGGCCCAGCTGGAGGTCTTCGGCTCCTATGAGTTTCTGCTCCTGCAGATTTCTGTTGGCATCGCACCAGGCAGCCCACACCATCTCCTGATAGCGGGCTACATCAGCACTCTTCACCGCCTCCTGCAAGCGGATGTCAGCTGGCAGGTTCTGCACAAACTCCTCTCTGCCTTCCTTCTCGAGCACAGTCTGCTGCGCCTTCAGCGATTGCAGGAAACAGGCACTCACACGCTTCTGCATGCTCTTCGACTGTGCCGATGCAGGAATAGGGCAAGCCAGCGAAGCCAGAGCCAGCACCATACATGTCAGTTGTCTCATCTCGTATATGATGTCTATTTGTTTTTGTCAAAAGGATGCCGCCAGCAGCGCAAGCCCAATCCGCAGACAGCCTCTGCGCCTGGAGCGAAATGCACAACGGGGCTAAAACAATCAGAGGAGCCACTCTGTTGAGTAACTCCTCCGCTTTTGCAGTGGTGCCACCAGGAATCGAACCGGGGACACAAGGATTTTCAGTCCTTTGCTCTACCAACTGAGCTATGGCACCATGCGCTTTTCTTAAGCGAGTGCAAAGGTAAAACAAAGTTTTCGTTCCCGCAAATATTTTCGCCACAAATTGTCTTCACATCTGTTTTCACCCTGTTTTCACAGGGAGAGACGAGGGGCAGAAAGCCCATGGGAACCCCTATGGCTTCACCACACGGATGACTGTCTGGGCCGAGAGAGAGGGCTGGTCCTTGCAGGTGACGGTGAGTACTGCATCGCCACACTTCCTGGTGGAGCGCACCAAGACCACCAGCTGACCATGGAAGAGGCGCATCTGGGGTTTCTCGAAGGGTTCCAACGACGAAGCGTCACCATTACATGCCGCCTGATACTTGGCACCCTTGACCGTGAAGGACAACTCCTGGTCGGCATCGGGACACTCATTGCCGTCGGCATCCAGCATTCTCACCGTCACAAAGGAGATGTCATCGCCGTCGGCCTTTATCTGCTGGCGGTCGGGCACCAACTCCAGTCGGGCCGGAGCGCCAGCCGTGTGTACCACCTTCTCGGCAGCCTGCTTGCCATGGGCATCATAGGCCACCACACGAAGTTCACCCGGCTCATAGCGTACATCCATCCACTTGATACGGTTGGCCGAGAACAGTTTCGTGGGGTCTTTCTTCACTCTGCCCTGGCTCTTGCCATTGACAAAGAGTTCCGCCTCAGGGTAGCTCGTGTAGCACATCACGGGTATGTTCTTGCCCTCCATACCGGGCCAGGTCCAGTGGGGAAGCACATGCAGGGTGCTGCTCTCAGTATTCCATCGGCTGCGGTAGAAGTAATATCTGTCCTTGGGCAAGCCCGCCAGATCGACTATACCGAAGTAGCTGCTGCGCGAGGGCCACATCCCCTCGGCATTGTAGGGATAGTTCTCGCCCAGATAGTCGAAGCCTGTCCACACAAACTCGCCCAGCAGCCAAGGCTTGCGGTCCTGGTACCACGCATCATAATCGGGCACGTTGCTCCAATTGCCGCTATACAGATCATAGCTGGACACTTGCCTGTCCTCGTGCGTACTGCCGTCGGTGGTGAGCACCACGGGGAAGTGATAAACGCCTCGGCTACTGAGTGTGGAGGCCGTTTCGCTGCCTATCAGGAAACCCTTGGAGAGCGAATCGATGTAGGTCTCATAGCAATGGGTGTGGTAGTTGAAGCCCGGTATGTCCAGTTCGTTAAGGAAGCCGCTACGCGTAGCCCGCTCCACCAGATCCACTCCGGCAGTCACTGGGCGCGTGGGGTCGAGCCTGTGCATCAGGTTCACCAGCCTGCGGCAAGTCTCCACGCCGTCCTGTGTCACCTGGTCGGGAATCTCGTTGCCGATGCTCCACATCACTATGCTGGGGTGATTGCGATGATTGAGATAGAGGTTGGTAAGGTCGCGCTCGGCCCACTCCTTGAAGAAGCGGTTGTAGGCGTTGGCCGTCTTGCCCGTCATCCAACTGTCAAACGACTCGGCCATCACCAGCATGCCCAGCGAATCGCACAGGTCCATCATCATGGTCGAAGGCATGTTGTGCGAAGTGCGGATGGCATCGCAACCCATATCCTTCATAATGCGTATCTGCCTGGAGATGGCCGCCTCGTTGACCGCAGCGCCCAGCGGACCCAGATCATGATGCAGACATACGCCCTTGAACTTGCGTGTCTTGCCGTTCAACTGGAATCCGTTTTCACGCGAAAAGGCTATACTTCGCACGCCGAATCGGGTGCGGTTCTCGTCGATGACCTTTCCACCGCCCAGCACACGGGTAACCAGAGTGTAGAGGCTGGGGCTTTCGGGCGACCACAGGGCTGGCCGGTCCAGCGTGAGCGTATGGCTAAGACGACCTCCCGAGAATTGTCCCCTGCCCGATGCAACTGCCTTTCCCCCGGCATCCAGCACCTCCAGCTGCGCTTCCAGCCCATCGGCCGACCCCTCGCGCAGAGCCACCTGAGCCTGCACAGTAGCTTTCGCCTCCGACACCTCTGGGGTAGTGATGCTCACTCCCCATGTATCGATGGCACTCTCACCGCTCAGGATGAGCTTCACCGGGCGGTAGAGTCCGCCTCCGGGATACCATCGGCTGCTCAGTTCCACATTATTCAGCTTCACTTCCAGCACATTGTCCCCGCTGCGCAAATAGGGTGTGGCATCCACGCGGAAAGCATTGTAACCACAGGCCCAGCGGCCAGCCAACTGCCCGTTGACATACACCTCGGGCTCTGCCATTGCTCCATCAAAGAGCAGTTCGGCATGTGTGTAGGGGCGCGGAACGCGGAACTTCGTGCGATATTCGCCCTTGCCGGGCCAGGGCAGACAACCGGTATTGCCCGCCGACTCGTGTGTCTCTTCCTTTCCATTCACCCACCTCTTGCTCTTCCACAGGTCGATATTGCGGTCAAACTCGCCCGAGATGGCCCAGTCATGCGGCAGAGTCACTGTCTGCAGCGGTCCGCCGTCCTTGGAGAACTGCCATCCGTCACGCAGGGTTATCGACTTATGCACCTGGGCCAACGCGCCAGGTGTGAGGGCCAAGGCAAATGCCAGCCCGGCCAAGAGATGCTTGGGAGTATTCATATATATATAATGTGTAGCCACGCGGGCAATTGACAAATCGGTTTCAACGTCCCCGCAAAGTTAACGAAAAATATTGGTACAGGCACACCTGCACAACAGAAATCTCCCCCAACCATGCTTGCATTGCCCTTTTAGCAGCCTGATGGCAAGAGGCGGGCGAACAAGCACCCCCAAGGGAGCAAAGCCCATGAAAACATGCAGCGCGCTGCATAGAGCTTCGCAGCACGCTGCGATGACCGATGCAATGCGCTGCGATGGGCAACGCAGCGCATTGGCTGAGATATGGCGAAAACAATAAGAGGAGCCACTCTGCTGAGTAACTCCTCCTGTGCTGTGTGGTGCCACCAGGAATCGAACCGGGGACACAAGGATTTTCAGTCCTTTGCTCTACCAACTGAGCTATGGCACCATCGCTTGTTTGCGGGTGCAAAGGTAGGCAGAAAATCCCATACCCACAAGCGAGAAGCAAAAAAAATGTGAAACAGAAGAGCTGTTCGCGTTTTTATTCGTAACTTTGCATCGGTTTTCACACAGTGAGGCCATCGGATAGTAGCGCAGTTGGTAGCGTACTACGTTCGGGACGTAGGGGTCGGGAGTTCGAGTCTCCTCTATCCGACAAGAACTATTCATACCGAAAGCATCAGAAGAGCACTCATACATACAGCCTTTTTCGTGGCAGCAGTATTCTGCTGCATGTCACATCTGTATGCACAAAAAATGCACAAGGGAAATGCTTCCTATTACTCCAACAAGCTTCATGGACGACGCATGAGCAACGGTGACCCTTATCACCGCGACAGCATGACGTGTGCACATCTGAAGTATCCCCTGGGCACTTATCTGTGCGTGAGGAATCCGAAGAACGGCAAGGAGGTGGTGGTGAAGGTCACTGACCGAGGACCGCATACCAAGCGCTTCGCGATAGACCTCAGCCTGGCGGCAGCACGCGAACTGGACATCATCCACAAGGGATTTACCATGGTGGAGATAACACCTTGCCCTGAGGACAAGGTGCCATACCGCTCAGGAAAGACGGAATACGACTTCCTGCAACCTCAGTTCGACCCTACCCTGCCCGTGCGAACCTGGAACCATCCCGAATGGAACGAGCGAGAAGATGCTGAGGTAGAGGCCAACGAGGAAGAGGTCAGCGAGGAAGTAAATGCCGAGAAGCCTACTGAGGAAACCAGCGGAAAGGACTCCAAGAAGGATTCTAAGGAAACCGGCCAGCCCGCAAAGGCGGCTACAGAGCCTGCCGAAAAGGACTCCAAGAAGACTTCCAAGGACAGCAAACAGCCCGCAAAGGCCAATGAAAAGCCCGCCGCAAAGGCTTCGGAAGCCACTGCCAAGGAAAACAAGCAGCCTTCGAAAGCGGCCGCAAGTGCCACCCCGAAGGCTGATAAGAAGTCTGTCAGACAGACAAAATAGTTTTATTGAGCCAGCAGACCTGCCGAGCGACGGTAGTCAACCGTAGCAAGATAGCGGCGGAACTGTGCATCCACAAGCGACTCGCTGGCCTTCTGCCATGCGGCTTGTGCCTCCAGACAGTCGCTCAGCGTCTCCATTCCTGCATTATACTGCTTCTGACTGATTTGCATATTCTCCTCGGCCTGAGCCATTGATTTCTCGGCCAGTTGCACCTCCAACTGAGCCTCATCCAGGTTGTTGGCAGCCTGCTGGAGTTCCAGAAGCATCATCTCACGCTTGTCGGCCTGTTCCTCCTGCGCCAACTGGAGTTTCACCTTGGCAGCTTTCACCTTCTGGGTATTGGCCCCGAAATGATAGAGAGGAACACTCAGGGTGACACCTCCACCGAAGTTCCATCCGTCGAGCAACTTTCTTCCATTCATCTCTATGCCGTTGGTATAGCCGTACTTGGCCATCAGAGCCAGGCTGGGCAGCATGCTGCTGCGGGCCACACGCACCTGTTCGGAGGCTATACGGGTCTGGTACTCCAGCATGGCACTCTCGGGTCGGAGCGACACGTCAGTGGTCTGCACCTGCCCCAGCACATCCAGTTGTGGATACTCGCTGGAGACTTCGAGCTGCGTGTCAAGGGGCTGACCCGTCACATGACAGAGGTTCATGCGTGCCAGGCGAAGCCCGTTCTCAGCCTTCCGCAGCTGCAGTTCCACCTCATCCAGCCTTACTCCCACCTTCAGACGGTCGTTCTGCATGCGCAGTCCATGGCGCACGGCACTCTCCACATTACGGTCCAACTCCTGCAAGAGAGCCTTGTACTTCTGTGCCACCAGCACCAGTTCATTGGCTTTCACCATCTTGGCATAAGCATCGTCAACAGTCTGCAGCACCTCTGCCTCTGTCTTGCGCTCACCCTGGCGATAGAGTTCCACGGCCATCTTGCTCATCTGATAAGAGGCACGTATCTTGCCTCCCATATAAAGGGGCTGCTTGAGGAACACCGACCCAGAGAAGATGGTGTTGATGTCATACTTCATATCCATGCCGGGGAAGTAGGCAAAGGAACCCGAGGGAACAAAGCCCGTCGGGCCCATAGTACCCACAGGAAGCATGCCGCCATCCACTCCGAGCGAACCGCTGCCGGTATCATAGAGCACACCTGCCTGCAAGGAGAGGTCGGGGAAGAACTGTGCCCACACGCTCTTCTGCGTGTGCAGAGCCTGTTGGGTGTTGAATGCTGCCGACTGGCGGGCATGGTTGTGCTGCAGGGCCATCTGCCTGCAAGCCTCGATGGTGAGTGTCTCGGCAGCAGCAGGAACCGCCGCCAGAGCCAGGAGCAATATGATGAGATTCTTCTTCATAACGTCTTGTTGGTTAGGATTTCTTGGCTTCATCTTGATTCTTTATGCCAAAGAACATGGCATACAGCACGGGGATGAAGAGCAGAGTGATAAGTGTGCCGAAGAGCAGACCGCCCATGATGGTGGCCGCCATACTGCCGAACATAGCGTCGGTGAGCAACGGAATCATACCCAGCACCGTGGTGAGTGACGCCATCATGACGGGACGCAAGCGGCTCTGACTGCTATGCACCAGCGCCTGCACAGGCTCTACTCCTGCGTCCAGCTGCAATGAGATTTCGTCCATAAGCACGATGCCGTTCTTCACCACCATACCTATCAGTCCCAGTGCACCCACTATAGCCACAAAGGTAAAGGTCATACCGGTGAGGAGCAGCGTGATCACCACTCCCACGAAGACCATTGGCAGGCAGCACAGAATGATGAGCGGCTTGCGCACATCGCTGAAGAGCATGATGAGGATAGCTATCATGAGGATGACCGCAAGGGGGAAGTTGGCAAAGAGGTACTTCATGCTGCGGCTGCTGGCAACCTTCTCACCCTGCCAGCTCATCGAATAGCCTGCGGGCAGCTGAAGCTTCTCTATCTCGCGGGCAAGCGCCACACGGGTCTTCTCGGTTTCCTCTCCCGGGCAAGGCGAACACTGCACACGCTGCATGCGCTGCCCGTTGTAACGAGGCACCACAGGGTCTTCCCATTCCACTCTGACATCTCTGCTCACCTGACGCAAGGGAGTGGTACTCAGGAGGTCGGCCAGCAGCTGGTCCTTGGTAAGGGTTCCCGTGCGCAAGCGCATCAGATTGTCCTCATTGGCCAAGCCCATCAGCGAAGGCATAGCAGAGAACACCTGCAGATCCTGCAGGTTATCCACAGGCTCTCCCTTCTCGTTTACACACTTCACATATATAGTATTGGGATAGATACCCTCATAGAAATTACCCACGGGCAGACCGCCTCCCGCAGTGAGCAGAGACAGACTGAGGTCGCTCCGGCTCAAGCCTATACTGCGCGCAGCAGCCTGATCGTAATCCACGCTGAGCACAGGCACCTTGGGCTCCCAGTCGGTGGTGATGAGTCGTACCTTGCCGCTCTTCCTCATGATGGAAGTGGCCGAGTCGGCCAGCGCATGCAGCACCGCAGGGTCAGGTCCCTGGAACTGCAGCTCGATGGGGTACTTCTTGAACATCAGGTTATACTTCTTCACCTTGACATAAGCATCGGGATAATGGGCGGTGAGGTACTCTTGGATATCCTCGATATTCTTGTCCAACTCCTCAGCCGACGTGAAATCGATGATGAGTTCGCCGTATGAGAGCGACGGTGTAGGCACAGTACGCACCAGATTATAACGTCCGGGAGTGCCGCCCACCGACGCTGTGACGTGTGTCACTTCGGGCCTCGTGTGCAGATAAGCCTCTATGCTCTGCAAGTCTTTCTCCACTCGGGTGCTGTTGCAACCCTCGGGCAACTTGTATTCCATATAGCACTGATTGTATGCCATATCGGGGAAGAAGCCCTGATGAACGTATGGGAATCCCAATACCGACAGCGCAAGCAGAACCAACATGACTACTGTGGTGCTCCAGCGATGGCGTATGCATAAGCGGAGCAGACGGCTCAGAGCACGATAGATGCGCCCGTCATAGAGCGCCGCTTCTGTCTCCTTCTTGCCTGTTGGTGCAGGAGCCTTGAGCAGACGGTTGGACATCAAGGGTACATGAGTGAGCGCCAGCACCCAACTGAGCAGCAAGGAAACGGCGAGCACCACAAAGAGGTCGTGCACATAGATGCCTGCCGTGTCGGGTGACATGAAGATGGGCAGGAACGAGAGGATGGCTATACCAGTGGCTCCAAGCAGTGGCATGGCGGTCCGTCGCCCTACATCCGTCATGGCTTCAAGGCGTGATTTGCCCAGTTTAAGGTCTATCAGGATGCCATCCACTATGACGATAGCGTTATCCACCAGCATTCCCATCGCCAGCACAAAGGCTGCCAACGACACTCGCTGCATGGTGCCGCCCGTAGTGCCCAGCACCAGGAAGGAGCCGAAAACGATGACCACCAGGCTTGCTCCTATGATGAGTCCGCTGCGGAAGCCCATTGTGAACATCAGCACAATGACTACGATGAGCACAGACTCTATAAGGTTGAGCACGAACTGGCCCAATGACTCGGTCACCCGCTCGGGCTGGTAGAACACCTTGTGGCAGTCAAGTCCGGTGGGGAAGCGGTCTGCCTTGAGCTCGTCAATGCGCTTCTCCACGGCTTTTCCCACCTTCACGATATCCGAAGAAGCCGATGAAGCCACCAGGATACCCAGTGCATGCTGACCGTCATAGGTGATGGCATTGCGCACGGGCTGCTCTATGCTCTTCTCCACTTCTGCTATATCCGACAGACGAAGCTGGTCGTCCTCGTGACCCTGGATTATCATCCTGCGTATGTCTTCCACCTGACGGAACTTGTCATCCACAGTGACACGCACACGCTGGTCGCCATTGTCGTAGTAGCCAGCGTATGAAGTCTTGTTCTGTCCGCTCAATGTGGAGAGCACTTCAGCGGGCAGCACACCCAGACTCGACATCTTGTCTTGCAGAAGACGGATGTGTATGCAGTCCTTCTGTTCGCCGTAGATATCCACTCTATCCACGTTCTCCACATTGCCGAGCTCGCGTTTCATCAGTTCCGCATAGTCGTTCAGCTCACGGTCCGACAGGCCGTCGGCGGTGAGTACATAGAACATGCCGTACACCGCAGAGAAGTCCTCCTTGGTCACCGATGTATTGGCACCCGACGGCAACTCCGCCTGTGCGTCATATACCTTTCGTCGCAGGCGGTCCCAACACTGCTCCACCTCCTCATTGCTGACGGTGCTTCGCAGCTCCACCTGTATTATAGAGAGGTCGTTATAGGAATAACTCTCGATATTGTCCAAGTCGCCCATGGTGCGTATGCGCTTTTCGAGCACATCCGTAACCTCCATCTCCACCTGATGAGCCGAAGCTCCGGGATAGGTGGTAACCACCATGGCCAACTTCACTTTCACCTGAGGGTCCTCGAGCTTGCTCATGTCATAGCACGAGTAGGCTCCTCCCACCAGGAACACAGCCACCAGGAAATATACCAGCAGCCTATTGTTGAATGCCCATTTACCGAAGTCCATTACAGCAGTCCTCCTATATTAGTTTTAGAAACAGGAGCCATGAGGCGAACCTTCTGGCCGTCTTTGAGATGGTGCACACCGGTAGAGACTACCAGATCACCCGGCTTGATATCGCCCACCACTTCCACTGTGCCATCGGTGTGAAGAGTCTGTACAGATACAGGCACCTGGTTCACCTTGCCCGCCGACTGCTTGTAGGCATATACAAAAGCCTTGTTATCCTGCTCCACCAGCGCTGTTGTGGGCACGCAGGAAACAGCTCCGATGGAGTCGGTCATCACGATGCTCACCCATGAGGACATTCCCGGTGCCACACGCCCACTCTGCTTGGGCAGTGCCAGACGCATGGTGTAGAGCTGGTTGGCATTGGCCTCGGGCGAGATGCCTATCAGCGTGAGGGGTACACGCACACCGGGCAGAACATCGAAGGTACACGAGTAGGAGTTGAACTTGTCCCTATTGAGATAGGACACTGCAGGGAGGTTGATTTCCATCTCCAATGCGTTGTCAGAGAGAATCTTCATTATTGGCAAACCGGCCGAAACATTCTCCCCACCCATGAAATAGCGCTTCTGCACGCGGCCCGAGAAAGGTGCCACCAGGCGGGTATAGGCCAGCTGGTTGCGATGATTCTGCAATTTGGCCTCTATCTGCTGCAGTCCGTAGCGTGCTTTATCGTAGTTGCTCGCTGTGGTTCCGCCGTCCTGGTAGAGTCCCATAACGCGCTCAGCGTCGGCTTTAATCTGTGCGTATTCGGCTTCTGTTGCGCTCAGTTGCACCTTATAATCCACTGGGTCAATCTCCGCAATGAGCTGTCCGGCCTTCACATAATCGCCTTCGCTCACCAGCACACGCTTCAGTGTGCCGGCTACCTTGAACGACACATTGGCCTCGGTGGCTGCTACCACATGGCCGGGATACTGCAGTTCCACTGCCCCCTCGGGAGCTCTCACGGTGTCGATACGCACTACGGCCACCTCATCGGCCTTCTGTTCTGTCTTGTGATTGCAGGATACAAACAACGGCAAGAGTGCCGGAAGAATGCTGAGAAATACTTTATAGTTCATAGCCAATTCGTTGATTCGTATTATTTACGGCGGCAAAGATAAGGCGAATATGCATTTGCGCAAAGTCCAAAAAACGCTCATTATTGTTCAATACGTACTTCATTAAGTATTTTATACGCTTTTTAATGAACTTTTTGTACTCTTGAACCGCTCTTTCCACTATCTTTGCTGCATGGACAAGATAAGTTTACCATTTGAGCGATTTACGCTGGACCTGTTGTACGACGCTGTTTCTGCCAACCACAACAAGCTGCTCTTCTCCGATATGTGCGGACTCTTCTACTGCCAGAAGGGAGAAGCCAAGGTGAGCATGAACGGCTGCACGCTCTGCATCAAGCCGGGTGACCTGTACATCTACCTGCCTTCCTCGTACGTATATATAATGAGTACATCGCCCGACCTGGACGGTGTGTCGTACAAGACAACGGTGGAGTTTGCACTGGAGATGCTGGAGAACATCCCCTTCACCAAGAGTCTCCTGGCCCTGAAAGACAACCCCTGCGTGAGTCTGACGCCGCTGCAGCGCGATTTGCTGGAGGAACTTCTCGAGGCCATAGACCGCCGCACGAAGTTCTTCAACTCGCTGCCCCCCGACGACGAGTGCAAAGCCATCATGCAGCGTTCGCTCTCCAAGCTGGGCGAAGTCATCCTGCACGAAGTGTTCTATTACTTCTTCGCCAACCAGCCAATGGCCCAACCCGTGATGGACTTGAAGGACATCGTCTATCAGAACTTCCTTACCTCGCTCACCCAAAAGTACAAGTACGAGCGTGAAGTCGGGTTCTACGCCAAGGAGCAGCGCCTTAGCCCACGCTACTTTGCCTCCATCATCAGGGACAAGACAGGCAAGTCCCCCAAGGAATGGATTATCCAGATGGTCATCAACAGCATCAAGCAGTCACTCATCTACTCGGGTAAGAGCATCAAGGAGATAGCCATCGACTACCACTTCCCCACACAGAGTTTCTTCGGCAAATACTTCAAGCAGTACGTGGGAGTATCGCCCAAGGAGTTCCGCGAGGAGGCGAAACGCAAGCACATCATCCCTGCGCAACAGCAAGATTAAGAGAAAAAAGAGGAGCCCACATGCGTGTATGCTCCTCTTTTTTGCATACTTTTGTGCCCTGAAACAGCATAACATATAAAAAACAGACAACAACCGACAATGAAGAAATTCCTTACCCTCTTCCTTTTGATGCTCACCGCAATGGGCGCGAGCGCACAAATCACTTCGCTCGACGAGCTTTCGACCGAGAAGACCTACACCTTGCGCAATGCGTTCTTCAATGCTTATGCCGTGTATAATGCCGCCAAGAGCACCACCACAGTGTGGGCTGCAGGCATGAACAAAGGCAATATCAGCGACGAGAGCTACAAGGCGAAGGTGGATCTGACAAGCCCCAACAGCGCTTGGATGATTGTCCGATTTGCCAACAAGTGGTATGCCTACAACATGGCAGCCGGCAAGTTCCTCACCGTGGGATACAATCCCACCACAGCCGCTACTGCCCAGGCCAAGCTGGACAGCACACCCCGAGCGCTGGAGATAAAGCAGAAGAACGGCGGCTTCACACTGCGCACCTACACCGACGGCTCGCAGAACTTCCTGTGTGCAGCACCTCAGTTGCCCTACCCCATCAGCATCTGGACCGACAGCGACAACGGTGCCACATGGGAGATAGCCGAAAATCCCGAGGTGCCGGCCGACTATGATGCCTGCATCAAGAAACTGGAGGCTGCCATCGACACCACTCTGGTGCAGACCTTGGAGGACTTCTCGCCCAACAAGACCTACACCATACGCAACCCCTACTTCAATGCCTATGCCATCTACAACGCCCAGAAGAGCACTTTCACCGTGTGGGCAGCGGGCATGAACAAGGGCAACATCAAGGATGTAAGCTATAAGGCCAAGCTGGACCAGACCGATCCATCATCGGCATGGATGGTGGTGCAGTACGGCGAGAAGTGGTATGCCTACAACATGGGAGCCAGGAAACTGCTCACGGTAGGCAATAATGCATCCAATGCCAATACAGCTCCCGCCAAGTTTGACGATACTGCCCAGCCGCTGGAGCTCAAGGCTCAAGGCGACGGCACATTCAGCCTGCGCACCGTGCAGGGCAATATGAACTACATGTGCGCTGCCCCTCAGTTGGCCTACCCCATCAGCGTGTGGGAGCCGGGCGACGGCACCAGTTGGGAATTCAAGGTCAATGACGATGTGGAGGCAGACTATGATGCCTGCATCGAGAAGATAAAGGCCGGTGTGCCTGTGGGCTTTGACGTGAACCTCTCCAACGGCTTTGCATGGGCGGGCAACAGCGTTTCACGCCAGCAGCTGCCCCATGAGATTGCCCGCGGAAAGGCTTACACCTTCTACGTGCGTGCTTCCGAGGGCTGGATCTGCCCCGACGGACTGACGATAGACAATGGTGAAGAGCGCTTCACTGTGAGCGGCATCAAGGCGGGCAAGACTGTGACTGCCATCACCATACCTGCCGACAAGGCCACCGGCAACATCATGGTGACGGGCACCTGGAAGCGTGACGAGTCGAACCCAAAAGCCCAGCAACTGATATTCGACGATGATTTTGACGTGGATGGAGAGCCTGACGAGACCAAGTGGGTACGCACCGTGCGCGAGGGAGCCACATGGAACCGCTTCTGCTCCAACTCTGACAAGGTGGTGTTCAATAAGGACGGTTACCTGCACTGCCGCGCTCTGAAGAACCCCAAAGTGACCAGCGAGGACCCTGGAGAGATGATAACCGGCGGCATCAAGTCGCTGGGCAAGCACGACTTCCTGTATGGACGCATCGAAGCACGCATCAAGACCAACCTCCACACCGGCACTTTCCCTGCCTTCTGGCTCATGCCTACCAACAACATAGGCGGCTGGCCACACGGGGGTGAGATAGATATATGGGAGGTGATAAACAATGAGGACCGGGCCTACGGCACTGTACACAACTCATGGGCATGCTGTACCACCGGCCGTCCCAACGGCAGCAACCTGTCGGGCATCAACTATGACGACTGGCACGTGATGACCGTCGATTGGGACGAGAACCAGATAGACTGGTATGTGGATGGCAAGTATATGTGGACCTACAGCAAGAGCAACGTACCTCACGGAGCCGATGCCACCACCAACGGATGGCCTTACGACAAGCCTTTCTACATCATCATGAACCAGAGCGTGGGCAATGGCGGATGGGCTGCAAGGCCGGATGTCAACTTCACCTACGAGACTCTGTTCGACTGGGTACGTGTCTATCAGATTCCCTCCACACCCGACGGCATCGGGCAGACACCTGCTGCCACCAGCCCCATGAGCAACCGCATCTACGATCTGAGCGGACGTCCAGTGAGCGGCAACCTCACCAAGGGAGTGTATATACAGGGCAACAAGAAGGTGGTGAAGTAACCCACCGGCCAGCCACAAGCCTTCAGCCCCACCGACTGAAGCGCTATAATCACCTGAAGGAGGAGACCCCGAGCGGCCTCCTCCTTTTCTGTTCCCAATGGTTCAGTGCGGTGCACCGGCCATCGCAGCGTGCTGCACCGGCCATCACAGCACGCTGCGAAGGCACATGCAGCGCGCTACCTTCAATGCCTCTACCCTCCTCCCGCTTCGCCGCTGCTGCTTGCCGGAGCCGCAGAAACCTACTCTACAGGTAAAAGCACACCGTTGTTTGTCATCCCCTTTGCCGATGAGTTCGGATTATTATGGTTATCTTTGCAGATGGTAATGCCCCTTTCAATATACACGTGCAATGGTTCGTATGAAGAGTAGAAACGCCCAAATGGATTTGCTGCGAGTGTTGGCTATGCTGATGATCGTGTTCAATCACCTTGTTTATCATGGTGTACAGCATGTGCCGGCGGCCAGTGCCGGGGCGATGAGCCAGATGAGCGTCCATGCCGTGCAGGCCAACTTCCTGATGCTACAGTTTCTGGCTTACTCTTCCCTCGTGGCAACCAACATCTTCTTCCTCATTACGGGCTACTTCCTGGTGAAGCCGCGTGAGATATCATATGCCGTGGGCAAGTCGTTCAAGCTGTGGCGGCTGATTGTCTTCTATTCGCTCACCATCTATGCAGGGCTGTGTGCATTGGGATTTCTGGACTTCTCCTGGCCGCAGGCCATCGGGCAAATGATGCCCATCCACAGCGGCAATTACTGGTTCATGTCCGATTACCTGGTGGTTCTGCTCCTTTCCCCATTCGTCGCAAGGGCGCTTGACGCACTCGCCCAGAGGGAATACCAGTGGCTTCTGCTCCTATTGCTGGTCATCAACTTTGCACAGGGAGAATGGGGCTACGGCAACATCTTCGGCGGCGACATGTCGTTGGTTTTCGCCTTGTCGCTGTTTTGCCTGGGAGGCTATCTCCATAAATTCGGGATGCCGGAGTACAGGTTTGCCCGTTGGGGCTATCTGGCGGTATATATAGGAACGGGCCTGTTGCTCACGGGCTTCAGCTATCTCCGCCAGGTGCATGCTTTTGTTGCAGAGGGGCAACCCATGTTGCTGGGCAGCCTGGGCAGGAACAGTCTGCCCCTGCTATGCTCTGTATGCCTCTTCCTGCTTTTCTCCACCCGCCGATTCAATTTCCCCGGGGGCATTTCCCGCCTCTGTGTGACAGTCAGCCCATACGTCTTGGCTGTCTATCTGATACACGACAACGGCTTCTTCCGCAGCATATTGTGGGACAGCATTGTGCGGCCGCAGGACTACCTCTGCAGCTATTGGCTCATCCCTTACTGCCTCTTCGCCGTGGTGGCAATATTCGCTTCGTGCGTGGGCATTGAGTATGTAAGACAGAGGATAGCGGCCCTGTTCTGACCTTCCGGCCCACCAAAGGCATCTACATACAGAACAACAAGCTGGTGATGAAGTGACCCGCCAGCCACCAGCAGGCCGTCAGAGAGCACGGGCAAATGGCCTTTCCTTCAACGCATAAGCTACTGCCCCACCCGCCCCTGACATACATAACAGGAAACGCAACAGTACAGAAAATTCAGGTCAGTACTGCTGCGTTTCTTTTATCAACAGAATCCTACAGGCTTACCAGCGCACAGGAGCGTCGGGGATATTGGCATCATCCATGAAAGAGGAGATGGGATGCTGCTCATACTGAATGCACATCATCACCATGTCAGAGTCGCACCTTCCTCACGCAAAGTGAGCATGACAAGCAAAGACCACTTGTCACCCACGCGGGCCAACACATTGCGGATAGGACATCCGCTTATTGTCATCTTCATATTATACCTATTTATATATACGCGCGCAAGACTCCGTAGCCTGCTGCATCACAAAGGTAGCAAGCCCAAAGCAATTTTGCAAGAAAAGCACACCATCATTGTGCAAAAAGAGCAAAGAAGATGGACGCGGCATGAAGAATTTTCTTACCTTTGCACCACCAAACAAAAAATTATCACAGAGAACAGAAAATGGACGACTATCACGCGGAGAACATGACTGAGTGAAGTCCCCCCGATGAGCATGGTTCGTAATCCAGCCCGGGAGGCAAAGCTTTTTTTGTGCACTCCCACATTTTAATCAAGGAACGAACAATGCGCACATTCTGGAATACGAAGAATGGACTGCGAGCCATAGATGAATGGCAGCCCAACAGCTGGGTGCAGGTTACCTGTCCCACACAAGAGGACACAAGATTTCTGGTAGATACATTCGGTGTCCCCGACTACTACATTTCTGATATCGCCGATACGGATGAGAGAGCCCGCTATGACATAGACGAGGGCTGGATACTCATCATTCTGCGCATACCTTATGTCAAGGAGACCAAGAGCCGCACACCATATACCACCATCCCGCTGGGTATCATCATGAAGGGAGATGTGCTCATCACCGTGTGCAACTTCGAGACAAACATGATGATCGACTTCGTCACCTACCAGCAGAAGAGGGGGCTGGGATTCACCGACTCAGTGGATATGATATTCCGTCTGTTCCTGTGCAGTGCGGTGTGGTACCTGAAGCGACTCAAGCAGATAAGCACCCTCATCGACAAGGCCAAGCAGCACTTGGACCGCAATGTGAGCAATGCCGACCTCATAGCACTGAGCCGGCTGCAGGACAGCCTCACGTATTTCGTCACATCCATACGTGGCAACGAGAACCTCCTGTCGAAGTTGAAGTTCAAACTTCCCATCGACGAACTGGATGCCGACATGATTGAGGACGTCAACATTGAGATGAGCCAGGCGCGTGAGACCACCAACATCTACGCCAACATCCTCGATTCCACCATGGACACATACGCCAACATCATCAACAACAACATGAGCGGAGTGATGAAGATGCTCACCAGCATCAGCATCATACTCATGTTCCCCACACTGATAGCCAGTCTGCTGGGTATGAACGTAATCAACGGAATGGAGAATGTATGGTGGGGATTTCCGCTTGCACTCGCCGTTTCGGGGGGTGTCACTGTGCTCTTCATGTGGTATTTCAAGCGTAAAGCCTGGATTTGAGCAGAAATATGAAAAAAAACGCCCAGCCATTAGGCAGGCTGAGAAAATTTGACTTAATTTGCGTCTTATAAGCCTTGAAAAGGGCTAAAGAAACAAGTTTTCAACACAAATAACAGTATGATGGAGTCATCAGAGACTAACGAGACCACTGCCATGGAGCAGTCCGCTGAGATCAATGCAGAAGTAAGGCAGAACGAGCCCACACAGCCCCAGGCTACCGACACAGTAGCTGCCGAGACCGCTGTGAGCGAGCCTACAGAGTCACAGGAGGTGGCTGTGGAAGAGACAGCAGCCGAAAGCGAGGCCACACCCACTGCCAATATATACAAGACCAAGGAAGAGGTGGTGGCACGAGCCAGGCAGATAGTGGAGACAGGTGAGGCTTCTGACAAGCAGGAGCTGGACCTTCTGAAGCAGCTCTTCTACAAGTTCCACAACGCCGAAGCCGTCAAGGCACGCGAAGAGCACTTTGCTGCCGGCGGCACAGAAGAGACCTTCCAGCCACCAGTGGATACACAGGAGCCCGTCTTCAGAGCTGCCATGCAGACCATCAGAGAGCGCCGTGCTGCACTGCTGCAGGAGCAGGAGATGCAGAAGAAGAAGAACCTGGAGCGCAAACTTCAGATTCTGGAGCGCATACAGCAGCTGGCTGCCACACCCGATGAAGCCAACCAGGCCTACGACGAGATGAAGGCTCTGCAGGCCGAGTGGAAGGAGATAAAGGCCGTTCCAGCCGAGCTGGCTACCGAACTGTGGAAGAATTACCAGCTCTACGTAGAACAGTTCTATGACCTGCTGAAACTTGGTCATGAGCTGCGCGACTATGACTTCAAGAAGAACCTGGAAACCAAGACCCGTCTGTGCGAGCAGGCAGAGGCACTGGCCGAAGTGCCCGACGTGATACAGGCATTCAACCAGCTTCAGAAGCTGCACCAGGAATGGAAGGAGACCGGACCCGTAGCCAAGGAGATACGCGAGGAGCTGTGGGCACGATTCAAGAACGCTTCCACCGTGGTCAACAAGCGTCATCAGGCTCACTTCGAGGCTATCAAGCAGGCCGAGGAAGAGAATCTGGCCAAGAAGACAGCCCTCTGCGAGCAGCTGGAAGCCGAGAAGACCGACGAACTGAAGACCTTTGCCGACTGGGATGCAGTGACACAGCGAATCATCGCGCTGCAGGCTCAGTGGAAGACCATAGGCTATGCACCACAGAAGGTCAACGCACAGATATTCGAGCGCTTCCGCAAAGGATGCGACGCTTTCTTTGAGCAGAAAGCACAGTTCTTCCGCAAGCTCAAGGAGGAACTGAATGCCAATCTGGCCAAGAAAAAGGAACTGGTGGAGAAAGCCGAAGCACTGGCTACAAGCACAGAGTGGCGTAGCACCAACGACATACTGGTCAATCTGCAGAAACAGTGGAAGGAGATAGGCGCTGTGCCACACAAATACTCCGACGCTCTATGGAAGCGCTTTGTGGGTGCATGCGACAAGTTCTTCGAGGCGAAGAAGAAAGCCAACTCCGAAGCACACGGCGAGGAGAAGGCCAACATGGAGCAGAAACAGGGCATCATAAGCGCTCTGAAGGAGCTGGCAGCCAAGGAAGGCGAAGACATCATGCAGCAGGTCAAGGAACTGCAGCAGAAATGGAACGAGATAGGTCATGTACCCTTCCGCGAGAAGGACCGCCTCTACAAGGAGTACCGTGAGGTGTGCGACAAGATCTATGGTGCATTCAGCGCCACACAGCGCCAGCGCAGGATGAACAACTTCCGCACCAACCTGGCCCAGAAGATAGAGAAGGGAGCAAGCACCATAGACACTGAGCGCCAGCGCATGATGCGTGCCTATGAGCGTATGCAGGAGGAGCTCAAGACCTATGAGAACAATCTGTGCTTCCTGACGAGCAACAGCAAGAAGGGCAACATCCTGGTGGATCTGGCCAAGAAGAAGGCCGACAAGTTGCGCGAGGAGCTGTCACTGCTGGCCCAGAAGATAAAGGCTGTGGATGAGCAGATAAGAAAGGAGAGAGAAGAAAAGGGTGAATAACCCTCTTCCTCCACCCTATGATACCGAGCGTGGGAGTATGCACTTACTCCCACGCTCTTCTTTTTTCCCCGTCCATCGTACCTTGCCCCTCCCGTCGGCCAGACCGGGCGAAAAAACGAAGCAAGGATACTTGGCAAAGTAATACTGGATACTTGGCCGTTTATCCTTGGATACATTGCAAAGTATCCTTGGATACTTTTTGGGGGCAGTTCAGTCGGCCAGAAGCCTTGCGCCGCTTTCGGAAAACTTCCAGTCCTACTGCCATTGACGAATATCAATGAAAGAGAGTCCAAGAATCGTCCCTCTGTTGTGACTCATTGTTCTATCAACTTTTCAATTGTTGTATCGGTAAACGTTCTCCAAATTTTCAAATCCACAGGTTTGAAAGACTCAAAGAGTTGGCAAATCCATTTTATTTCGAAGACCAATCGCAAATCATCTTTGCTCTCTTCTTTCGTACCTTCCTTGCGATACCCCAAACGAGCCACTTTAATAAAGAACAAATCGCGCACGCCCTTTCCCTTTATGTACGGCATGAAATAGTATAGTTTGTTGAGTTTAACTGTTGTCGGGAATTTCTTGCCTGTATAATAAACTGTAGCTGTTCCATTAAGGAACATCTGCTCGTTGTCTTTTTTCACCAGAGAAACCAACACGTTTTTGGATTTGTCTATCGGACATATATCCATATCCAAGCTGGCATACCCCAAGCATTCCGATTCATGCACCATGCAGTTTTCTGTGATGCTGTCCAAAGCATATTTCTCAAACAGGTCACAGAAATTAAGTTGTTTATACGCTTGTTTCTTAACCGTTGAGGTTTGAGTCTTGGCATCCTTAATCTGAATGATTTTCGATTGTTCTTGAATTATTTTGTTTACTGCAGAACTACAGTCTTGCGTTTCTTCAGGCATAATCGTCTGAATGTCATTAAACAATCGAATAAGAGAACGTCCTACCGCCCATGCCAAGTTAACAGGGACCGCATTACCTATCTGCTTGTACTTTTCACTCATATTCCCTTGAAACTGCCAATAGTCAGGGAACGTTTGTATGCGTGCGTACTCTCGAATACTCAAGGGACGAGTCTCTAAAGGATGACAACGTTCTGTCTGTTTCTGACAAGGAGAACAAGTAAGAGTCAACGATGGTTCATTAAGCGACAATCTTCGTGCCATGCCAGTTTTTCCTCCACCAAGATGCCAACTACCTCCCATGTATTCCTTAGCAATGTCTTCAGGTAAGTCTCTCCAGTCACCACCTTGCGGTACCAGTGCCAATACACTTCTCTTCTTATCAGGATAAAAGACACCTTCGGATGCAGGCACATCGGTATCGAAGATAACACTTTGAAATAGAGCATCGCGTAAAGTAAGTACCTCGCGGTATGGGGATGGCCAACAAAACTGAACCCGATTAGCTATGTCATTACGAATAGCTATAAGGATTAGGCGCTCACGTTTTTGGGGAACTTGGTACATGATTGCCCTCAATACACGAGGCTCAACCAACGTATATCCCAATTCCGCGATAGTATTTTGTATTGTTTCAAAGGTCCTACCTTCTTCATGAGAGATAAGCCCCTTTACATTCTCACCAAGAAACACCTTCGGTTGGATTTCACGAACGGCTCGAGCCAATTCAAAGAACAACGTACCTCGTGTATCATCAAATCCTGCACCTTTACCTGCATAAGAGAACGCTTGACATGGAAAGCCACCTGACAAGAAATCAACTTTCCCTTTCAATGGTGTGAAATCTATGTGGCGTACATCACCCTCTATAACATTCCATTCGGGTTTGTTGACTTTCAAAGTCTTGCAGGCTGCCGTTTCAAATTCATTCAGGAGAACATGATGGAATCCTGCCAACGACATGCCAAGAGCCAAACCGCCACCGCCTGCAAAAAGTTCCAGCGAATTGTACTGACGAAGAGGTGTAACACTCAACTCTTCATCCCACCTACTTTTCAACATGGCTTGGACTTCTGGAATTTCGTCAATTTCTTCCATATAGAAGCCTCTTTCCCCATCCTTTTCACGAAGAGGGTATTGGCCTTTTCTTCCCCAAGTCTGAACCGTGTGATTTGAAGTGCCGACTAATGCCGCCAAATTATTTTCTGATATAAACGTCATTTTACAATCCGCCTTTTTTCCTTATTTCTTGTGCAATCTCGTTTACCTTAGCAAGTATGAGTGCGCTACCATCAATTCCATCTTCCTCTACAACCTCACCAAATGCTTTTGCCAGCTGATAATAGAAATTCTTGTCTGCCGTTAAACGCTCCCAAAATTCAGTTCCACACAAAACAGGATAATGAGCATCGATAGCTTTGTAATTAGCAGAAAGATTGACTCGTTCTCCATAAAGCACTCCTACAACAAGGTCATCAAACTGCAATCCCATCCTATCCAAACGCGACTTGTTCATCAAATACTTAAAGTGCCCAAGAATTGTCGCAATATCATCTTTATTAATCGTTTGAGGTCCAGCCTTGCACTGACAATATTTGCGCCTGCCATCCAAGGCATCAACAAACTCGATATCAATACCATCAATACCCGAAGCGCCACCAACAACCTCCTGAAGCTGTGAGATGAAGACTTGAATATTTTGACCGAAACTAGTATTCAAACTTGTTCCAAGTATGCGTGGATAAACCAATGCTCTTGCAAGACTTTCCGGCTCAGTATTACCACACAAGAACGCAGCCAAATAGTTAATCAAGAAAGGATTGAAATTGAAACTGCTCAAGCTTAATTTCTCTAAGTTTCTAAGATGGTTGGGAATAATCACACTACGAAAATATTCTTTGCCACTACGTATAATCGCTTGCTTTTGTACTTTCTTCATTGTATGTTTACTTATAACCTACACGTGTAGTTTATTTTCTTTGCAAAGTTAATCAATTTGTGGAACTCAACAACAAATGCCGAAACGATAATTCTAAAATTGTGCCAAAACAAGGCGGATGTATGGCTTCCCGTCCGGCCTCCTGCTCTGAAATTCCCCATCGGAAAGCACTTTTATGAGGAAGTGAAGGCGGCACATACAATTAAAAGAGTATATTTGCAGTCACACAAAGACTACAAACCTTATGCAGAGAAATGCACTTTGCCACATTATCCTCCCTCTCACAAGGGCGCTCACATGCCTCTTGCTCACCACACTTGCCCTTGTAGCACAGGCTGCAGAGACGTATTCTGCCCTGATAACAGATGCTGAGACGGGCGAACCGCTCCCCTTCGCGCAGATTTACATAAGCGAAGGAAGGGGAACCATAAGCAACTCCGACGGACAGTTCTGCATAGAGGCCGAACCGTGGGAACAGCTCATCATCACCTGCATAGGCTATCAGCGCGTGAGGATAAAGGCTGCCGACCTGCCCCACACTCTGCGTCTCTTGCCTGCCGAAACGGAACTGCGCGAGGTGACAGTGGTGGCTTCGGGCAACATCCTCAAGCAAGTAGCACAGCAGATGGAGCTGGACTACCGAAAACACAAAAACGCCTATACCTATTATTATATGCGACAGACCTACAGAATGGAGGAGGCTGTAGAGATGGCCGAAGCCTACTTCACGGCCAACAGCGCCAACAACCTGCGCCAGGTGAAGTTCCTTGCGGGAAGGGTCTTCCATGGCCAGAAGGGAGAACAGAAGCTGGCACTGGACTTCTCCAACATCCATTCCACCCTGTCGCTGGCTCCCATGATAAAGGGCGAAGTTTTCTGGCGTGAAGTGTCCATCCCGCTCAACAGAAAGAGCACAGACAGCCGTTACACCTTCGAAGACGGTTATCAGACGAGCATCACCTCACAAACTGACCAGGAAGGAAAGCGCATCCTGTGCATACACATGCAGCGTACCCAGACCAAGAAGACGCACAAGGCGGCAATGAGTGGCAACCTCTACGTGGAGGCCGACAGCCTGAGGCCCATCTGTTTCCAGGGAAAGATAGAGGGACTAAGGCTTGAAACGACCCTCAACGGTGAACAGAAAACCAAGAAAGCCACCATAGACATCAACATCTCATACAGCCACGAACAGGGATTCAACAAGGTGACAAGCATCTCCACACGGCTCAAGAGCAAGGGGATAGACTGCCAGACCACCACCTACAATGTGGACAACCTCAGCATCACAGACGAGTCCTTCAACAACCGCTCCGACAATCTCATCACCGCCATAAGGCACACCAGCAAGGATGCAGCATGGTGGAAAAAGAACATCATACAGCCCACAGAGGCCGAGAAGAAGATTATAAAAGCGGGAGAAAGGAAATAAAGACAAGAATTATCATAACTACAATACTACAATGTATAACATGAAGATAGATTACATTACATCATTCGTCAATGGAGATGACAAAGAATGGGGACTGAATTATCTAAAATACTTCAATGGAAGGGTTTCATGGGCAAACAGTGCCACACGATTTAGAGATTGGGACACTCTTCGTTTTTCTTTACGAGGAGTATGCAAACACATGCCTTGGGTCAACAGCATATTTTTTGTCATCTCCGACAGCAAAGGACAGATTCCCAAGTGGCTTTGCACCGACAACCCACGACTAAAAATCATATGGCATTCGGAGTTCATCCCAGAAAACGCCTTACCCACCTTTAACTCTAACGTCATAGATTTATTCTTACCTAGAATAACAGAATTGGGAGAGCGCTTCATATACGGATGCGACGACTACATTCCCATTAAAAACCTTGAGGAAAAAGATTTCTTCACAGAACATGGGATAAATGTAAAACTAGAGATGCGTCGCTTTCCAGATTCCCTCTACACACGAAGCATACTAAACTCTAACGAACTAATTGACAAATGGCTCGTTTATAGAGAAGGAAATGACTACATCATGCCATACTGTGACCATGCAATGGTTCCACATCTAAAGTCATATGACATTGATTTGTTGAAATCCCACGAGAGTGTACTTTCCAAATTCTGTTCTAGATTCCGAAGCAGCAACGATGTCACATGGCAAATTTTCCTCCTAAATTTATACAAGAAGGGACTCCTTTCCACAAATGGAATAACGACAAAATACTGTGGACTATACAACTTGAAAGACATAGAGTCGTTAACGTTCAATGGTTGCGATATAATCGTTCTAAACGACGAATATAGAGAGAACTTCCATGAGGGGAAAAGAAAACTTCTTCAACGTCTAGAAGACATTCTTCCAGAGAAATGTGAATTTGAAAAGTAGCAAGCAAAAAAAACAAAGAAAGCTTTGCCCTTTTAAATTTAATTGTTATATTTGCAACACAAAACAGGACAACCATGAAAATTGTACAGACCTTCTGGAGTGGCGGAAGCTCTCCAACAAAGAAACCCTACGGGTGGCCAACCGCAGAATTCAACATGATGTCATGGGCATTAAGTTGCTGTTCATTACGTGAGCACTACGACAGTGTGGAGTTATACACAGACCAAAGAGGATATGAGATTCTAATAAAAGATTTATGTCTCCCATACACACAAGTTCATGTCATATATGATGACAACTTATGCCTTCCTGTACATTGGGCCTACGCCAAAATAAAGACATATTCCTTGCAGGACGAACCATTCTTGCATATAGATGGCGACATGTATTTTCCCAAACCCATATCAGAAGAAATTCTCGCTGCACCCCTTATCACTCAAAACAGAGAAATAGGCACTGGTTTTTATAGAAGTATGATGGCACGTGTTTTAAGGCACCCAGAAATCCATCTCCCCCACTGCATTCAAGATTCAATAGGACGCGGAGACATTGCCTCATATAATATGGGAATCTTCGGAGGCCACGACCTTACATTTATCAAAGCGTATTGTAAGCAGGCTTTCGACTTCCTTAATGAAAACAAAATGAATGATGCGTCAAACACGTACGCTTGGGAAGAGTGCAACATTCTTTTCGAACAAATATTATTTGCTGTACAAGCTGAACTTTACAACAAAGAAGTCGCAACTATAGGTCGCCCCATGCGAGACGAGGGATACATGAGTCACGAGTTCTGCAACCTGACCGACTACGACAACAAAAATTTCTTTCACATCCTTGGAGGACACAAAGGAAGCCAAGCCGTTTGCTATGCTTTGGAAAGAGTTTTACTTACCCACTATCCTGAGTATTTCGAACGAATTGTCAAACTGTTCCCCCTCAATCACCCACGTCTAACTTCTCCAAAAGAAGGCACAAACAATAACATCTCCAAAAATAAAACAGACGGATTCGAGTGGTTTTTAAGAGAAAAAGAGCATTTTCTTAACAGGATTACAAGAGAAGAAGTTCTGGAGCAGGAAAAGTTCAATTCACTTTTCTTCGCATTTGCGAACAAAAACAAGATGCAGCAGAAAGACTATATAGTAAGAAGGAACCCGTACATTTTCATATATGATTTCAACACAGAAGAGAAAAAACTAGGCCCAAGCCATGTGGCACAACACTTTACAAGAAAAACATCGCAAGAGAAGTTGTGTTCTGCGATTATTCTACCTGGTATTGACAAGCACAGAAACAAAATTATCCCCGTGAATGAGCTAGGAAAGAACGTAATCACAATTTTAAAAAATACAGAATGTACATATGGCGAACTACGTTATCAATTATGGCAGTGTTTCCCTAAAAAATTACAGAAACAGCCCAAAACTCTGGCGAAATACATTTTAAAAGAAATAACATACCTTGCATACAACGGAATAATCTATATAACACAACCTAATTATAAACATACAAAAGAAGAATTATGAAAAAACAGGAAACAAATTTGCACATGGTTAACGACAGCTCCATGATGGACTGGCTCGCAGACGAAGAGTTCAACAACATGACAGGATCAGGAAGCGGAAGCGGAAGTGGATGTGGATACGGATGTGGATATGGAAGCGGAAGTGACAACTGGGTATTAGACCCATGCTATGTACAAGCAGGAACACTATCAACAACATCACGCGGAACCGCAGAAGTAGAACACATGGTATTTGTTAGTTGGGAAGCCGGAATAATTCCAACAAAGATTTATGTCACTATACAAGCAGAATGGCATGTCGGTAACAGATCATTCCCGTGCAGTGTTAAAAACATAACGGCAAGATGGGTTGGCTACTACGGCATCACGGTCACAGGAGAAATTGCCTGCGAAGGAGGACATACTGAAACTATTATTGAAGGATTCACTATTCCCATGAACTTACGAGGAGAGAAAAAGGATTTTTGAAAATTTAAAATAATGTCCCTCTCATTTTTATCCTGCAAGACATCAAATGCGAGATGAATCAAGGTGGGGGCGTATATATATATGTGTGTGGTGGGGGGGTATCAGGAATACGAGCAAAACATATAGCGACTCCCTCACTTCGCACAGGAAAGACACTATTCATTCAATAAAGAGTCCAAAGATGACCACAAGACGTTTCTTGCTTTTCTTTCTTTCCCTGCTACCACTGATAACATGGGGGCAGAAGCCTTTCTATAGTAAGGTTCTCGACGCAGAGACGGGCGAGACTTTGCCTTATGCGCAGATTCTCACGAATGATGGCAAGGGGTGCTTGTGCAATGGTGATGGCGAATTTGTATTACAAGATAGCAACGCGGACAGCATCAGAGTAAGTTTTATTGGATATACCACGCAATGGTTCTCTACCAAAGAGCCTATTGCAGAGATACGTTTGCAGCCCTGCATCAGACAATTACGAGAGATCACAGTAACTCCCGTAAGCACCAGAAGCATCCTGACCGCCTTGATCAAGCGACTGGAGAAAGAATATAAGAAAGGAAAAGAAGCCGAGAGATATTACTTCTGTCGAGTGGCAGAGCAGTCAGATAAAGTAAACGACCTACTGGATGCAATTCTGAAAGCAAAGAGCACTATCAACCTACGTCAGGCAGAAGTACTTACAGGAAAACATAGCAGCCTGAGCACAAGCGATGGCAAGCCCACTCTGGCACACATGAATCTGCACCGAGTTCTGGAGGTTGGGCCTATCATGCGAGATGCAAATTTTTGGACAGACATCGTTGCGCCTCTTGACAGGATTCTCTTCATGAACAAACTAAGGTATTACGATTATGACTACGACATTCTGAGCCAGAAGAATGGAGATGCCATGTATCGCATCGTAATGGTTCGCTCCGACCTGGCAAGAGCCAAGAATGTGTCTTTGATAGAGGGTACGTTGTATGTGGCAGTTGGCTCGGGGCAGTTGTTGCGCTTTGAAGGCAGACTTCCCAACATGCAAATGACTACGATAGGAAACAAGGGGACGTTCCGCATAGAAGATGTGGAGACGCGCATCAACATAGACTACCGCCACACCAGAGGCTTTACAGAGGTGGATCATGCCGATGTGCAGATAAAAGGTCCCAAGTTCTACGGCCAGGCTTTCCTATATAGTATGGACAGCAAGCAGTTGCCGAAGTTGGAGGAAAGGGGTGTGGCCATCAAGGGCAACATGGTGGGTGCCATGAACCAGGCCGGATATGACTCCCTGCTGTGGGCTTCATCAGAGGTGGTGAAACTGACCGAGAGGGAGAAGCAGATACGCGACATCGCACAGAAGAAGCAGCAGGAACTGCAGCCGCACCTGGATGTGACGAAGGTGAAACCAGACATCACTCTGTCGGCCTTCTCGCCTCACTATCAGCTGACTGCACGCCAGGCTGCCTTTGGAAGGACCATTCCGCAGGAAAAGGTGTATGTACACATGGACAACACAAGCTACCAGCTGGGTGACACCATCTGGTTCTCGGCCTACACCCGACGCACGGATACAGCCCGTCCATCGGATGTGAGCGGAGTGCTCTACGTGGAACTCTACGGGCAGGATGGTTATCTGATAGAGCGCAAACTCATACAGATGCACAAGGGACAGGGGCAAGGGTTCTTTGCGCTGAACCACCAGATACAGTATGCAGGCTTCTATGAGCTGCGGGCATACACACGATGGCAGCTCAACTGGGGGCTGCACGAGCACAAGCACTCCAGGCTCTTTGGCCAGTGTTTCGACTCCGAACGGCAGGAGCAGGAATTCTTCCGCGACTATGACAAACTCTACAGCCGCGTGTTTCCCGTGTACGACAAGCCGCAGAAGCCAGGTGACTGGAATCACGAGATGACGCTACGCTCGATGCGCAGAACCTACAAAACGGACACCCAGAAGCGTGAACTGCACCTGTCACTCTATCCCGAGGGAGGAAACCTGGTGCTGGGACTGCCCTGCCGCATAGCCTACGAAGCCACATGGGATGATGGAGAATGGGCCGACGGCCGGCTCATCTGCGGCAAAGACTCAGCCCGCGTGCAGAACAGAGGCCGTGGAACCTTCACACTTACCCCATCGGAAGGGACTGAGCGGGAGGTACACTTCGTGACGGCAGACGGGCACAGCGTGAAAGCCAGACTGCCCAAAGCGGAACAGACGGGCGTATCACTCCGCATGGAACAAACCGAAGACGGGTGGACAGCCCACATACATCACACCGCCAACCTGCCTGCCGACAGTCTGGCAGTGAGCCTGATGAAGGAAGGGAGGCTGGTGGCAGCCCATGCACTGGAGCAACTGGAGGACGAAGATTCCGCATGCAGGCTGGCCATGAGCGACTCTCTGCTTGCCATCCCGGGCGTTTACCAGCTCACCGTATTCGACTCGCAGGGGCACATCTATGCCGACCGTCTCTTCTTCTCGAAAGGTGACCAGGCAATAAAGCCCACATTGGACATCATCGGGCTGAAGGACGAATACCAGCCCTACGAGCCTGTGAAGCTGAGGTTGAAATCATGGGATGCACAGAACAGCATCTCGCTGAGCGTGAGGGACGATGAGAGAAGCGACCGTCTGTATGACAGCGGAAATATCCTCACCGAGATGCTTCTGGCCAGCGAGATACGCGGGTTTGTGCCCAATCCGGGCTGGTACTTCGAGCAGGACGACGAGGAAAGGCGTAGAGGACTGGATCTGCTGATGCTCACACAAGGCTGGCGACGCTTCGACTGGCGCAATATGGCGGTGAGGGGAGCATGGGAACTGACCCAGCCTGCCGAGCTGGCACCCATCCTGACAGGTACCACCTACAACAACACACACTGGAATGACCCCGATTTGGGACGATTGGAAATCGACCCGGGAAAGGATGCCAACGGCACCGAATATGATGCCGCCAACCCTGCCACCGCACTACGGTCGCCCGCCACACTTTCCATCACCCAAAGCGCACACCGCCCCAACCACCTGACACTGGAGTCGATAGGCAGGAAGAGGGCGCTGGACAAGAAAGAGCAGAACAGTCCCAACCGCAAGGAACTGAAGGTGCATGCCGAATTCAGCATCCCCTCACACGATGTGACATCCACCTATGAGAGCGCAAGCAGGCAGGGCGATTTCCGCCTGCAGTTGCCTCCTTTCTACGGGCAAGCTTCACTCTTCGTCAGCGTGGCTGATACCACGCGATGGAAGAAGGGACGTAAATACACATGGATACAGGCCCAGGCCGACGATGATGAAACGGGATGGATGTTCCTGCCAAAGAATGCCAGGCTCAAGAGGAAACTGCAGATAGAGGATGCCACCCATCTGGCCCGCATCATCTGGCCTTATCCGCGTTTTGTAAAACCCTATTCCCATTATCAGAAGACACTGGCTACACAGCCTCCGCAGCACACCATAGGCACAACGGCATTGCCATCCGGAGAGCATCTCATGCGGGAAGTGACGGTGAGGGCAAAGCGTGGAGTGCTGCGCAAGTTCAATGACACCTGGCCCATCATGGCCATTGATGCCGATGAGGCACAGAACATGGAAGCCGACCTCGGACTGGACTTCATGCAGATCATGACGGCCAACTTCGGATTGGATGATGTGAAGGACGATGGCGGAAAACCGGCCGCATTCAACATCGAACCGACCTTCGAGCTACGTTACGGCTACGGAAAGACGCGTCGCGACATCCTTGGACTTCACATCCCACAGGATTCCATCTACGCCAGGAAATATCTCATCTCGGGTTCCTTCTCGCTCACCGACCGCAACATAGTGATGGGCATAGGCGGTTTCGGTTCGGATGCCGACCTGCAACTGTCGCCTGGAGAATCACGCGAATATCAGGGCAACGGAGTGTGGGACAAGTATGTGTTCTATTCCGATTACAGTCCGCGCATGGAGGGAAGCCGACTCTACTATGGTGCCAATGCGCCCAAGACGAAGCTGGTGAAGTACCCCTTTGCCGATGGCAGCCGCCGGCTCACCTATCGCGACAGGCATTACATAATCAACGGATTTGCCTATCCCGCTGAGTTCTACAGCCCCGACTACAGCAAGCAGCAGCCCTCACAGCCCACCGACTACCGCCGCACACTCTACTGGAACCCCAACGTGAGACTCAACCAGGCTGGCGAAGCGGAAATCTTGTTCTACAACAACAGCCGCACCACCCACCTCTCAGTAGATGCACAAGGCCAATCGCAAGACGGCACATTGCTGTGGAACGGAGATTTCTGAAACAGAAAATATGAATTAGGAATTTTGAATTAGGAATTTTGAATTGTCGAATGGGCGGGAGAAACGGGGTGAATGGAGTAAGGAGACAGGAAACCGTCCGCTACTCCAGTCCGAACATCCGTGCAAGGTATTCTGCCAGACGCATATTTGTCCCCCATGGTCTATTCACCCAGGAATGAGCACAATGATGCAGAGCCAGCGGGTTGGAGGAAGCATGGTTTATCCAACCTGCATAAGGAAGAACCACCTCGCTGGGCTCCAGATGCATCCCCTCCCAAAGGTCTTGTCTGACATTCTCATAGCGGAACCCATAACGTTCCGCTATGGCAGCATATATGACGGGACTTATCAAAGACTCATGTCCAAGGAATTCAAACCTTGCTTGCTCATAGAAATCCAAGACATCCCGCAGGAAAGGATGACCAGCCTCACTACCCAAGAAGGCTGCCTGCATCTGTATGCCAAGCCGTCCCTCTCCCGACACTCTGTGGTACTCATACTGCGTTCTGTCAAACTCTACAGCAGAGACGAACCTATAGGAAGACAAAGTATCCACAGAACGAAACAACTGTACGTCAGAATCAAAATACCAGCCTCCTTCCTTATATAATACATACGCGCGAAGCCAATCGCAAACGAAAGCCCATTTACCTTGCCTGTACGCGTCAAGTGCATATTGTGGTTTATCGGGAATAGCCTCATACTTCGTTTTGTCCCACACCACCAGTTCGTACTCGGGCATCAGCTTTCTCCACCACGTCACAAAGGTGGCCACCTGACTCGTAACTGCCCCACCACCTATCCAGATAAAGTGTATTTTCCTTGGAATCATACTTACAGAATCTTATATTTTAGACAAAATTACAAAGTTTTCAGCGAATCGCTTGCATTTATCTTAAAAAGTTCATATATTTGCAATCGAAGATATAAAACCGTAAGGAAAATACTAAAGCGTACAAAACCATGAAAATAATCCAGACCTTCTGGAGCAGCGGCCGAAATCCCTTGGAACATTCCTTTGGTTGGCCTCACGCTGAATACAACCTGATGTCATGGACATTGAGTTG
>SAMEA104315421__coassemble_621_pt1 | contig 44814 bp, 46 predicted proteins | sample SAMEA104315421__metabat2_low_PE_030 | metagenome-assembled genome bin SAMEA104315421 (sample SAMEA104315421) | gut metagenome | biome: Monkey gut; feature: monkey-associated habitat; material: faeces | place: China | collected 2013
TTGTGGTAAAGGCCGGCCGCACGCTTCTCAAACAAGCTGGTCACCAGCACGATGCCATGTTGCTTGGCCAGCGAAGCGTAATGCTCGGTGACGGGACCGGGGATGCTCACCGCCAGGTCGAAGTTGTCGGTGCTCTCCACCTGGCAGAAGTAGAGGCTGTCATGCAGCTCCTGCAGCACCACCAGTTCGGCTCCCATGGCTGCAGCCCGTGCTATGTTCTCTTCCAGATGCTTTCTGTTGGCCTGCACATCCTCGGTGCAGCGCAGTTGTATGATACCTGTTTTCATGTCTTAAGTATTGGGGAATTGCATGGTGCAGCAGTGCAGGCTGCCATGCTGTATGATGAGTGGACGGCAGTCTATGCCGATGATTTCATATTCGGGGAAAGCCTGCTGCATGCGGCTGACGGCCTCCTGGTCGGTGGTAGGAGTGCCATAGGTGGGCAGCAGAATGGCTCCGTTGACAAACAGGAAGTTGGCATAGGTGGCTGGCAGCCGGTTGCCCTCATCGTCGAAGGCCGGTTCGGCCATGGGCAGAGGCAGCAGGCGGTAGGGTGCTCCTTCGTGGGTGCGCATCGCCTTCAGTTCCTCCTCCATGAGATGAAGTTCCTCGTAGTGCTCGTCGGCTGTGTCGGTGCATTGCACATAGGCGATGGTATCGTGCGGACAAAGGCGTGCAAGTGTATCCACATGTCCGTCGGTGTCGTCGCCAGCCAGAGTGCCGTGGGTGAGCCAGAGTACTCTGTGGGCATGCAGGGAAGCCTTGAGCCGCTCCTCTATCTGCTCTTGTGTGAGGGGCTGGTTGCGATGGGGGGCCATCAGACATTGCTGCGTGGTGAGTATGGTGCCGTGTCCGTCGCTCTCGATGCTTCCTCCCTCGAGCACAAAGTCCAGATGGTCTTCGTAGGTACCCTCTATGGCTCCCTGCTGCATGAGTGTGCGGCAGATGCGGTTGTCCTTTTCGGCGGCGAACTTCATTCCCCATTCGTTGAACTGGAAGTGCAGCAGACGGCGCTTGCCATCGGCCTCCAGCAGCGTGATGAACCCATGGTCGCGTGCCCAAGTGTCGTTGGTGGGCATCTCGCAAAGGCTTACTCTGCCCATCTCCTCGCTGCTCAGTCGGCTTTCGAGCAATGCTCTCACTCGTGCGGGATGCGGTGTCACCACCAGCAGGTTTTCCCTGCTGGCGATGGCCTGACTCATGTTCAGGTAGCACTCAGTCACTTCGTTCAGGATGGGCAGCCAGTCGGTGTCCTCGTGAGGCCAGGTCAACTGCACGCCCCATTGGCTGTTCCATTCCGCTGGCAGCCAGGTGGTTTGCTCTCTTGATGCTGTCATGTTGTGTCGGGATGCCCTCTCCTTGCCGAGGGCAGTCTTGTTTACGAGTGCAAAGGTAGGTTTTTTCGGCGGGATGGCAGTACGGGCGGGCGAAATAATGAGAGAATAAAGAGTGCTCTCCCTGCGCTTTTGCTGACTTTCTGGAATAAACTCACCGCTTCGGCGCGAATTCGTCCTTTCTCTCCGCCAGCAGCAAGCCGCTTTCTTGGCGGCATTCTCTCCGTGCTGACTCTGACTGCTCTGTTCTTTCCGCCACCCGCTCTCGGTCTTTTGTCTAAAGTTCTGAGTAGTTTGGGCTGATCAGCCTCCGTCTTTAGCCTGAAGTCCAGAGTGGTTTGCCGCAGTGTGCTGCATCGGTCATCGCAGTGTGCTGCATCGGCCATCGCAGTGCGCTTCATCGGCCATCGCAATGCCATGCATTCGGCACAAGAGTCTGCAACTGCCCTCATGATATTCGCCTTCATGAGTACATCAGCCTTGTCTATCTGTCCCCATAAATGAGCCAGCTATCATCCTGGTGGGAGGCTGGAACGGCTGGCTAATGTGCAAGTCCGCTTTCCGCAGGCTCCTTCAACTCTTTTTCGGCAGGCTTCAATACGCCAGCTTGTCTCCTGCAGGAACCAATTCAAAATTCTTAATTCCTAATTCAAAATTGCCTCATTGCTTGTTCTTCTGCTAAAAAATCCCTAACTTTGCACCTTGAATTGTATTATCCCTTAATATGTAAGGTATGAGCGCAACCATTAGGGAAGTAATCGGAGCCCTTGAAGATTTCGCGCCTCTGCCCTTGCAGGAGAGCTATGACAATGCTGGCTTGCAAGTTGGACTGACAGAGGCGGAAGTGTCAGGGGCCTTATTGTGTCTGGACGTAACGGAAGCTGTGGTCAGCGAGGCCATTGACCTGGGCTGCAACCTCATAGTGGCACATCATCCACTCCTCTTCAGAGGGCTGAAATGCGTGAGTGATGCCGACTACGTACAGCGGTGCGTGCGGCTGGCCATACAGAATGACATAGCCATCTATGCCGCCCACACCAACCTGGACAATGCCGAAGATGGGGTCAACTATCGCATGGCTGAGCACCTGGGACTGCAGGATGTGTCGCTCATGCAGGAGCATGAGGTGACCGTGCCGGGACAGAAAGGGCAGTCGCGCAAGGTGACAGCAGGCAGCGGAGTGATAGGCTTCCTGCCCGAGCCGGAGGATTCGCTACAGTTCCTGCAGCGCGTGAAGCAGGCGTTCGACGTGGATTGCCTGATGCACAACGAACTGCTGAGCCGCCCCATACAGAGTGTGGCTCTGTGCGGAGGAGCAGGCGACTTCATGCTGCCAGAGGCTGTGAGAATGCAGGCCGACGCCTTCCTCACAGGCGAGATGCACTATCACCAGTACTTCGGACACGAGCAGGAGATACAGATAGGCGTGCTGGGACACTACCAGAGCGAGCGCTTCACCGTGGAGATATTCGATAATATCATAGGAGAAAGGTGCCCCGACGTGGCCGTCTTCAGGTCGTCGTTCAGCACCAACCCCATCAACTACCTGTGAGGGAAAAGCCCGAAACGAAAGATAAACATAAGTCAAGACAAATTATAATTATGGCAAAGGAAAAGACAAAGAATCCTGCAGAAGTCAATGTGGAGGAGAAACTCAAGAACCTCTATGCGCTGCAGACCACTCTGACCCAGATTGACAAGGTGAAGACTCTGCGCGGCGAGCTGCCTCGCGAGGTGCAGGACCTCGAAGATGAGATTGAGGGACTCACCACCAGAATAGAGAAGATTGGCAAGGAGATGGAGGTCATCAAGCGTGATATCGCTGTGATGAACGAGAACATCGAGGTCAACAATGCCAATATCGCCCGCTACAAGGCTCAGATGGACGGCGTGAGAAACAACCGCGAGTATGACAACCTGACCAAGCAGATTGAGTATGCCGAACTGGACAACCAGCTCAACGAGAAGCGCATAGGCGAAGCCAAGGCACTCATGGAGAGCAAGACTCATGAGATGGCCAACAGCAACGCACTCATCAACGAGCGTCGCACCGACCTGGATATCAAGAAGAGCGAGCTGGACGAGATTATTGCCGACACCAGGGCAGAGGAAGAGCGCCTGCGCGAGACTGCCAAGAACCTGGAGTGCACCATAGAGCCTCGTCTGCTGAGCGCCTTCAAGCGCATCCGTCACAACAGCCGCAATGGTCTGGGCATCGTGTCGGTGGACCGTGATGCATGCGGTGGCTGCTACAACAAGATACCGCCTCAGCGCCAGTTGGACATCCGCATGTGCAAGAAGGTGATCGTGTGCGAGTACTGCGGACGCATCATCATCGACCCCGATCTGGCAGGCATCAAGCGCGCCGAAACGGAGGAGAAGCCCAAGAAGGCCAAGAAGACCTCACGCAAGAAGGCTGAGGAATAAGGTCCCCACATACACCACGGGGCAGGACTCAGCATGGTTCTGCCCCGATGTGTTTCCGCCGGGCAGGTACTCATGGCAGGCTCATGCCTATCAGACGGCTGCCTCGCCACCTAAAGCTGATTTACTCAAAAAAGAAACCAATATGGCTAAAACTAATCTGAGAGGATGGCTCTGTGCCGTCCTGCTGCTGGCTGCCACATGTGTGCAGGCCAGTGTGAACATCATCCCCAAGCCTACTCTGGTCAAGGAGGGAAAAGGCTCCTTCCTGGTGACCGACGGCATGAACATAGGCGTGAATGACCCTGCGCTGGCCGATGCTGCCGACTATCTGAAGCAGATGATAGCGCGTGCTACGGGTTTCCAAGACTTGGCGGTACGCCGGGGAGAGGGCCACATAAGCCTACTCTTGCAGCCTGCTGCCGACCCCGAGGACGAGAGCTACACGCTCACAGTAAGCTCCAGCCGCATCACCATCAAGGCCGGCACCTACAAGGGAGTGGTCAACGGCATCAGCACCTTGCGCCAGCTTCTGCCCGACGAGATAGAGAGCCGGGAGCCTGTAAAGGGCATCCGCTGGACAGTACCTGTGGTGCAGGTGCAGGACAAGCCCGCCTACCACTGGCGCGGACTGATGCTCGACCCCTCGCGACACTTCTATTCGGTGGAGGAGACCGAGCAGTTTCTCGACCACATGGCGCTCTACAAGTACAACAAATTCCACTGGCATCTGACCGACGGCGTGGCATGGCGCCTGCAGATAAACAGATACCCGCTGCTCACACAGCGTGGAGCCTGGCGTGAATTCCGTCAGGATATTGACATCAACTGTGAAAACCGGGCCAAGGCAGAAAACAATCCCACCCTGCTCATCCCGCAGAAATACTGCCGCGAGGAGAATGGGCGCAGGCTCTATGGCGGTTTCTACACCCAGGACGATGTGCGCCGTGTGGTGAGATATGCAGCCATCCGGGGCATCGATGTCATTCCCGAGATAGACATGCCCGGACATTTCTGGTGCGGCACACAGGCTTATCCGCTGCTTTCATGCGGTCAGGACGGCAATGATCCGCTCTGCCTGGGCAAGGACCTCACGCTGGAATTCTGCCGCAACGTGTGGGAGGAGGTATTCCAGCTCTTCCCCTATGAATATGCACACATAGGTGGCGACGAGGTGGACCGCTCCCGCTGGGCCAAGTGTCCCGACTGCCAGAGGCGCATCAAGGCGCTTGGACTCCAGGGTGTGGAGGAACTGCAGGCGTGGTTTACCAAGGATATGGAGAAGTTCTTCAACGCTCATGGGCGCAAGTTGATGGGCTGGGACGAAATCCTCGAGGGAGGAGTATCGAAGACAGCCACTGTATATTGGTGGCGCGGCGACCATGCCGACGTGGCCCAAAAGTCAACCGAGATGGGCAATGAAGTGGTCATCTGTCCCACTACATACTGTTACTTCGACTACGGACAGGACGACAACACCCTGAAGCACATCTATACATCCGATGTCATCCCCGCTGACCTCACGCCCAAGCAGCTCAAGCTCGTGAAGGGCATCCAGTCAAATGCCTGGGGTGAGTTTATCCCCACCGTAGGCCGCATGCAGTTTATGGTCTTCCCACGTGCTCTGGCCATGGTGGAGAAGGCATGGACACCCAATGAGCAACAGAACTGGGACAACTTCTCCCAGCGCCTGCAAGCCCATCTCCATCGCCTTCAGGCAGCTGGCATCAACTACCGTCCTCTGCAGACCACCCAGCCCTAACCCGTCATACACCTCTCCCATCGGGAGGTGACAGGCAACAGAAAGCCTGCCGGCAAAGCCCTTACGAAGGCCCGCCGGCAGGCTTCTCTTTTGGGCAGAAAGAGAACATCCGTTCCCGAGAACCTGCTCAGCAGGAAAGCACAATAGTATGTTCCTGCTCCCAATGACGGCAAGGCGGAAAACCGATACCCTTTGCCTTCACACGGACGATGGCCCAACGTGAGGTTAGAAGATGCTCAGGATGCGGTCAGCCCAAGCGTGAACTTCGACCTCTACTGTTATGGATTGTCCCACAAATACCAATTAGTGCATAAGGAGAAGCAGGCTCCTTACGCACTTCCAGTTAGTCATCATGACGGGGAAGACACTCTCCGTCACCGTCCAACCCAAGGCTGGACGGTGGATGAAGCAGGCTTACTTTGCAAAGTAATATACCTTCTCCGACCGTCCAGCCTTGGGTTGGACGGTGGAGGCATGCTGCATACCCACTCCTGGCGGCAGAATGAAGCTTGCACATGAGATATCTGCTATCCACTTGCAAATATAGTTGGCCTTGCATAATCAGTATTCCTCATACCCGCTCCGACCTTATCAACAAACGCGGAGAACGATGATGTCATGCCATCGTCAAGGATACTTTTCCGAGGCAGTTCAATGCCCCGCCATTCCCTGCTCTCTCAAGAACCATTCTCTCCAAGCAAACAGAATCAGTAAGTCTGTATCGTAAAACCCCATACAGAACCAGTTGTCGTTTGTATTGGAATTGTGCTGCTCCAGTTGAAGCTCCAGCCCATTCTGCTGTTGATGTGCTCTAATGGTCCGTGGAAGAACATGATTTCCCCGAAACTAACCGTCTTTTATCTCCCAAGCATCTCTTTTGCTAAAACTCCTTCATCATTTTCTTTGCCATCTCGCAGCCAAATGCTAACTTTGCAGAAGTTGAATCCCATGCTTCTGGGAAAAGAAACATTCAAACGAGACAATAGCCATCTAAGGACGGCAAACAAGAAACAGACAGAAAGAGTAACAAGACATATTACATAACACACAGCATTCGCTATTATTTCGCGTTTAGCCAAGAGCGTAGGAAACTCAAATTGGAATAACAAGCACGGAAATAATAAGTGACAGGTGGCTCGTATTCGAATGCGAAGCCTCTTGCTCCATTGTAAATAAGGCAATGCTCACGCTTGGCGTGATGCATTCTTATACAATGGACTGGGGCTCCATTCCTACGCCGCCCCGTGCTAAACGCGATAAGAGGCATCACGCCTTTCTTGTTGCGCCTTAGCGGATTGATAGCCGTTTGCTTATTCTCTATCAATCCAATTATGGCAAACAAAAATCTCAATGCTGCCAAGGCGGCAAAGAAGGATGAGTTCTACACGCAACTCTCCGATATTGAGCGTGAGTTGCATCATTATTGGCCTCACTTCAAGGACAAGGTGGTGCTCTGCAACTGCGATGACCCCTATGAGAGCAACTTCTTCAAGTATTTCGCTCTGCGTTTCAATCAATTGGGGCTCAAGAAACTGATATGTACCTGCTACAACGGGTCGCCTGTGATGGGCAACGAACTGCTGTTGCACTTCGACGGTTATGACGAAGAACCAACCAAGATAGCCTATAAGGTGGAGATTACAGAGGTGAGGGATGAGAATGGAGATGGGGCTGTTGACCTTGCCGATGTACGCTACCTGCTGCAGAACGACCGTAACGTGATGGCCACCTTGCAGACTGGCGACTTCCGCTCACAAGAGTGCATCGATCTGCTCAAGGAGGCTGATATCGTAGTGACCAATCCTCCCTTCTCACTCTTCCGCGAATACATCGCGCAACTGATGGAATATGGGAAGAAGTTTCTGATAGTAGGACCACAGAATGCTGTGACCTACAAGGAACTCTTTCCCTTAATAAGGGACTTCAAGGTATGGTGGGGATATGGATTCAAGGGTGCTGCTGCACACTTTTATTCCCCTTATGATGATATAGCAACTGCCGGCGATCACAGGGATGGACTGATAAGGGTGTCGGGAATAACGTGGTACACCAATCTGAAGATACAGAAGCGGAGCGAAAGCATAGATTTTGTTTGCACCTATTCAAAGGAGGAATATCCAAGGTACGAAGATGTAGATGCTATAGATGTGTCTGATTCTGGTGCTGTGCCTATGGATTATGCTGGACAGATGGGTGTGCCTATAACGTTTCTCAATTATTTCAATCCTGAGCAGTTTGAGATTGTCTCGTGCTGTGAACCTTGTATCCGTCTCTCAGTATTACGCAAGATGCCTAAGTTCAAGGAGTATAAATCGCGACAGAAAATGTGCAATGGCGTGCTTTGCCAAAAGAAGTATCATCGAATAATCATCCGTAACAGACATCCTCAAAGCCTATGATGACCATCAAGCAGATAGAAGTGACCGTGGGGGAGATAGTCCAGGGTTACATCAACAATGACGAACTGGGAGTGCGCGGCTATAATGGCAGGCTCGATATCCGTCCTCCCTATCAGCGCGAGTTTATCTACAACGATCGAGAGCAGCTGGCCGTAATAGATACGGTACTCAATGGCTATCCCCTCAATGTGATGTACTGGGTGCGGAGAAGTGATGATGCAGAGTGCCCCTACGAGGTGATGGACGGCCAGCAGCGCACCATTTCGCTCTGTCAGTATGTGGCGGGAGTCTTTGCCCATGACCTCCAGTACTTCTACAACAAGACTGAAGATGTGAGGAAGAGGATTCTTGATTACAAGCTGACGGTATATGTGTGCGAGGGAGAAGAGTCGGAGAAGCTGGAGTGGTTCAAGACAATCAATATCGCAGGCAAGCCGCTCAACGAGCAGGAGATACGTAATGCTGTATATGCTGGTCCCTTTGTGAGTGATGCCAAGCTGCATTTCTCCAAGAGCAATTGTGGAGCCTACCGCCTGGGAAAGGATTTGGTGGCGGGTTCGCCTATACGTCAGGATTTCCTGAAGAAGGCCTTGGAATGGATGGCAGAGCATGAGACCAGACTGGGCAGCCCGCAGAGTGCCGTGGGCTATATGTCTGTTCATCAGCATGATCCCAATGCCCTGCCCCTGTGGACATATTTCCAGAATGTGCTTCATTGGGCCATCAGCACCTTTGACATGAAGCGTTTCAAACCGATAATGAAGGGGCTGGACTGGGCAAGGTGGTATGATGAGTTCCACGAAAAATCCCTTGATACCGATAAGATGGCACAACGGATGTCGAAACTGATGCGTGACAGCGAGGTGGAGAAGAAGCAGGGCATCATTCCATACGTCCTTACAGGCAAGGAGAGTTACCTTCAGTTGCGCAGCTTCCCCGATGACATCAAGATGGAGGTGTGGGAGGAGCAGCATCATATCTGCCCCCATTGCCATAAGGAGTTTGATTTCGAATTCATGGAAGGCGACCACATCACCCCATGGTCAAAGGGCGGAAAGACCGTAAAGGAGAACTGCCAGATGCTGTGCATGGAATGCAACAGGCGTAAGGGAAACCATTGACCCAGGGCTATGAAATAATTGCCTTATAGGACAAATGGAAATGTCCTATAAGGCAATCATCGGTGTGTAGTGTCGCTATATCGTCCTCAATGGTCTGCACGCACGGAAGGCTCAATGCGAACCATATACTTCGATGTCGCCTATGCGGACGATGCCGTCTGTGCCTGCATGGGTGACATTCACCCGCAGGAAGCGTGCTTCGGTGGACGATATGCTTGCTTCGGTGACGGGAGAAGTGTTGGCCGTGTGGGTGCCTACTGTGGTCCACGTCTCGCCATCGAGGCTTGTTTCGATGGTGAAATTGCGGTTGTTGAGTTGCGGGGCAAGGCCGGCCGACTCGGCATGACGCACCACATAACGGCTTATGAGGAAAGGCTCCTGGAAGTCAAGTTGCACCCAGCCTGTTCCGTCGGCAGCTTTTGATACCCACATATATTGCTCGGAGGGTGAACCGTCGGCGGCATAGCTGGCATCTGTGCTGGCAGGGGATGAGGTGACCACCATATCCTGGAGCAGGGTGAGGTTAAACGGCAGATGGTTGGCTTCGTTGTAATAGCTGAACCAATGGTCGGCCCGCACGATATTGACGTTATCAGGGGCGAGCGCGTCAAGCTTGTTCTTCAGAGCTACGAGTTTGTCGGGCCCGACATCCCATACGGTAACCTGGCCGGAGACAAACATCGGCTTGGTGCCTGTGAACTTCTTGATGTCGCGGTTGAAGAAGTCGGTGATGACATCTACACTATTGGCATAACAGGGGTACAGGGGTACGATGGGCAGCCAGCCAGACTGTACCTTGGCGGTCAGACGGCTGCTCTGCCGCTCCCAATCGTTGATGGTGAGCCCGTAGAGGTAGGGGCAGTTGTCGGCATAGACCTTGCGCTGGATGGTGCTCATGTTGTCCCATACGGTGATGACGCGCAGTCCGGCCTTCTCGAGATAGCGTTGGGTGAGCTGGCAATACGGCTTCAGCAGGTCGGCTTGGGCTGGTTGGGCGTAGTAGCAGGTGTTGTGGGCATCATAGGGCATAGCGTATCCCAGTCCCGATGGGCCGCTCACGAAGCAGTCCTGGGCTGTGGCCTTGCCGTAATAGTAGTTGAGCATCATGGGGGAGAAGTCGGCCAGGGCAGGACTGATGGTCCAGTTCATGGGCATCTTTCCCCGTCCTCCCTGTTCAAAGATTTTGGCCATAGCGTGCTGGCAGTATTGTATGTTGTCGCCGTCGCTGATGTAGATGGCGGCATACACCTTGTTCTCCAGCTTCGGGCGCTTGGGCACGGGCGGGATGCATACGGGCTTGTTGACGGCCGTATATATAGAGGTGTTCTCGAAGAAGTTGGCGGGTACGGTGGAGAGGCCGTATTTGGTGGCTTCGCCCACTCCCGAACGTTCTTCGGGATACCATCCCAGCACGATATCGCGTCCGGGTTTCATGTCGCGGAGCATCTTGTCGAGCAGCAGGCGCTCTTTGCCTGTGCGCGGGTCGAGCCACACACATGCCGAGCCGCATGCCGCTCCTATGTCGTGCACATAGGGTATGGTGGGGCGGATGCTGACGAGCAGGCGGTGGTTGCAACGGCTCCAGTAGTTGTCATAAAGATAGGTGTAGATGTCGAGGGCAGAGGACAACTTGAGTTGGGTAAGGTCTTCCACCACGGGAAAGTCCATGCCGTTGGCTATGAGCTTTGACCTGATTTCGGCTGTCACAGGGAGCAGACGCTCCAGTCCGGCTATGGTGACGGCCAGGTTGGAGTAATGTTCGCTCAGCTCGTTGCTGTAGAGCACCAGCCCCTTGATTTCGTCCTTGTACAGCTTTGCCAGCGTGTAAGGTTTGGTAATGGGTATGACGGCAGCCCGAAGTCCGTGTGCCGATGGCCAGGTGTTCTGCGGCTCCTCGTTGTGGTTATAGAGGATGATGCGCGGGCAGGTGCGGTTGACAAGTCCCTGCAGGGTGCAGAACATCACGCGCTCTTCATCCTTGAGGGCAGCCGCTTTCATGTCGAGTGACCTGAGTGAGGCTGACGGGGTGGGAAAGAGCGGCAGCAGGCGGTCGTCGGGCCAGCACAGCTCGTTGGCTTCCAGTATGCGGTAGCCGTTCTTGTTGAGGTTGTAGGTGGTGTCGGCAAAGGTAATCTTCTCCACCTCGTTCACGTTGGTGCGAACTACAGCCCCATTGGCTGTCTTCATGATCATGGTGGTGGGCTGTTGTGCCCAGAGTGATGTGGCTCCCAGGAGGATGGTTGCCAGAAGAGATATCTTTTTCATCTTGAGTAATCTGAATGTTGAAGGTGTGTGGGTGCTGGAATTACAGCATGATCTTGGTGGAGAGGGTGCCTACCTTCACGATAAAGATGCCTGTGCCGAGTGTGGAGCGGTCGAGCCTGAGCTGCCCGTTGCTGACAGGCGGGACGGGCAGGCGGCGTCCGTCGGTGGAATATACGCGGGGGGTGATGCCCTTGGAGATGCCGCTTATCAGAGCACCATCATCCTGCATGATGCAGGAGAGCGTCTTTGCCTGGCTGGAGGTGATGGAGTTGGCCATATCGCCAAACCGTATTTCGGCAATATCGGAAATCTCTATCTCGAGGGCTTCGGTAGAGTCTGGCTTGATGACGAGTGTGCCGCTGGCAACCGTCACAATAGGTTCTGTTTCAAAGAGAACGGCTACTGTCTCTCCTCCCAGCGTCTTCACCTGCATCCCCTGGTTGGCTCCATCCACGCGGAGGAAGCTTATCTGCTTCAGGTCTGCCACACGGGTTTGGGTGCTGGTGCCGTCGGTCTTCCAGATGTTCATGACTTGTTCCTGGGCCTGGGAGTGCAGTATGCCGAGGAACAGAGATGCCAAAAGAAGGGTCTTTCTCATAATCTAACGCTTGAGATTTTACAATATGGATATGGTAAGGTTGCCTGTCAGCGGGCTGCGGCAACAGGTTCCGCCTCCTGCCAAGGAGTGCCTTTTCAGGCTCTGCCTACCCCCTTGATTTAGTCGAAGGGTATGCAAAGTTAACGATTATCATGCTTATTCCAAGGCTTTTCCAAGCCTTTTTTTTAGAATAATTATCCTTTGCCTGCCTGTTCTGGATGCTCCAGCCTGTTTGTCAGTACAGGAATCCGAATGCCCAGAGAGGAATCTTGTTTCCAAAGGCATATTCTGTGTCATCGGCGGCGATGAAGGAGTGGGGGACATTGGCAATCTGCTTGCCGTCCTTGCTCTTTCCTCCAATCTCTATGGTGTAGGTCTTGTCGATAATCAAGTCACCGGCTTTGGTGTATTCTACCAGGTGCTGGTAGGCCAACTGGTTGACAACGAATGACTCGCGGATAGTGCCTGTGTTTCCTCCCGTGAGCGACAGCACATCGATGAGGTTGGGGTTCTCCAGATAAATCTTGTCGGGCTTCTGCATCTTCTTCACGGAATCCTCCCCCGAGAAGAGCAGATTGAGCAGGCGTGAGCGATGGAGAATCTGCAGATAGGAGAGCAGGGTGGTGCGTGCCAAACCTGCTGCCGCCGAGATTTTGGTCATATCAACTTGCAGGGGCACCTTGGATGCGAGGATTATCAGAAGGCTCTTGAGCTTGCGGATGTTGCCAATATCCACGCCACATAATTGGGGCAGTTCAACCTCCAGTATGAAGTTGACCACGTTCTCGATGCGTAGCGGATACTCCTGTTCACCCTCAAGGATAAACGGGTAGTAGCCTTGCTGAAGGTAGCTGTTGAAGTGCGCCAGCGGACGACACCTTTCGTTGACGATATTGCAGAACTCCTCGGGGGCAGAAAGCAGTTTGTCCAGCGTGATGGATGGCAATTGGATGCCGTGCACCATGGCCAGGTACTCGCGATAAGAGAGTCCCTGCATCTCATACGGAACGCATCGGCGGGAAAGGTCGGCGTCTGCATTCAGGATATCAAGGAGTGAACTTCCGCTGATGACCAGTTTCAGTTCGGGGTAGCTGTCATAGATTTCCTTGATTTCTTTGCTCCAGCCAGGGTACTTGTGCACTTCATCGATGAAGAGATGCTTTCCTCCTTGCATGTAAAACTGCTCAGCAAAGTCGAGCAGGCTGTTGCGCGTGAAGTAGTTGCTGTCGAGGCTGACGTACAGCATAGTCTTGTAGTCAATATTGTGCTGCTTGAGATATTGCAACATGAGTGTGGTTTTGCCCACTCCGCGTGCTCCTCGAATGGAGATGAGTCGGCAGTTCCAGTTGATGTTATGCACAATCTCACGAACATAATCTGTCTTGGTGATGGCAATAAGACGGCGGCATTTATTGATAAGTGACTCCATATTATATAGATTTATATGCAAAAGTAGCAAAAATGTTTCGCCTGTCAAACGATTTTGAGGGAAAAATTGTTTCGCCCGTCAAACGATTTTGGATGAAAAGTGTTTCGCCCGTCAAACGATTTTAGAAGAAAAGTGTTTTGCCTGTCAAACGATTTTGGAAGCGGAGGCGAATATTCAAGCCAAAAACCCTCCAAATGCCGGCCATTTTGCTCAGGAATTCCTCTGATAACTCTATCTTTTAGCATAAAACGGCCTTCGATAAGTCTTTCTTTTAGCAAAAAACAGTCTTCGATAAGTCTTTCTTTTAGCAAAAAGAAGGAGGAAGGGTTGCGTATTTGCTATATAATCAATAATTTTGCTATGGAAAAAGATTAAAGTAGAAAGGAACAGATTATGGAGAAGAACTATCTGGCGCGGAGTATTGATGTGGCGTTGCTGGAGTGGAAAGAGAGTCCGCTCAGGAAACCTTTGCTGGTGAGAGGAGCCAGACAGGTGGGCAAGTCCAGTTCTGTCAGGCATCTGGGTGAAACCTTCAAGTATTTCCTTGAAGTGAATCTGGAGCGAAATCCCGAGGTGGTGGAAATCTTCAAGGGAAATCGTGACGTGAGGGATATAGTGCGTAAACTCCATGATTATTATGATGTTCCTATTGTTCCAGGTGAGACTCTTCTCTTTCTGGATGAGATACAGAGGAGTGAGGATGTGATTCGCAGCCTTTGGTTCTTCAAGGAGGATTATCGCGAATTGCATGTTGTGGCGGCTGGTTCGCTGCTTGAGTTTGCTCTGAAGGATTTGTCCTCCTTTGGCGTAGGGAGGGTCAGTTCGCTGTTTGTCTATCCCATGTCGTTTGACGAGTATCTGTTGGCCACGGGGCAACAGGGACTGTGGCGTGCCAAGCAGGACTGCAACTCCAGTCACCCGCTCTTGAAAGCATTCTATGAGAAGTTGGTGGAGGCTTTCCGAAGCTTTATGCTGGTGGGAGGGATGCCCGAGGCAGTGGCTGCGTATGCCCAGACGGGCTCTTATCGTGCCAGTAGCGATATCGTCAACGAGATCCTTCAGGGTTATGAGGATGATTTTGCCAAGTATAGTGCCAAGGCCAATCCTGTACTCTTGCGCCAGACGCTGGTGAGCGTGGCTCATCAGGTGGGAGCCAAGTTTGTGTATAGCAGGGTGGAAGGGCAGTACCGTTCGGCTGAGGTAAAGACGGCCCTTGAGATGCTGCGAGATGCAGGACTGATAATTCCCGCCTACCATACGGATGCCAACGGAATTCCATTGGGAGCCGAGATAAACGAGCGTGTGGTCAAATATCTGGTGCATGACAGCGGCATTCTGCTGGCTCTGCTCGGAATAGATGACGATACGGAAAGCCTCGTAAAGGAGCTGATGGTGGAGAATGTGGTTGATTTGGTGGATAAGGGAAATGTGGCGGAAATGATTGCCGGACTTGAAATAATGAAGTGCTATTCGCCCCAGAAGCGTCATCAACTTTATTATTGGCAGAACATGAACAAGGGAACATGTGCCGAAGTGGATTACATCATAGCACAGGGGAGCCGGATAGTGCCCATAGAGGTGAAGTCGGGAGTAAAGGGTTCGATGAGCAGCATGTACTCCCTGATGAAGAATCCTCAGAAACATATAGGCCGAGGGGTCAGGTGCTCGCTCGAAAATTTCGGTTCTTTCCTGAGCCCGGACGGTAAGACAATAGACATTATACCGCTGTTTGCCATATCAAGCCTCTTCCCCTGTTCCCGCCAGGAATGAATGGATGTGACGGGAAATGCGTATTGGCAAAGGGAGAAAAGAGGGTTGATGTACTTTTTCCCAAGTCCCTCTATACATTATATATAATATACGCGTGCGCGCGTGAGGAGACTCCCGGGAAGGATGAAGGGCAATGGAAAGCCCGCTGCAGGGCGCTTGGATGGCTCTGGCAGCGGGCTTGGATGGGTGTTGCACGCGGGTGCGGGTCAGTCCCGGGGACAGACCGGGCGAACGTTCAGATGGTACTTCTTCATCAGTTCCACCCTTGATACGCGGTTGTCGTCCTGTTCGGTCATTCCGTAAAGGCGGAGCGACCAGGCGCGGGATTTGTCGGTGGGGGAAGTTGTACTGTAGTATTCATCACCTGTCCAGTAGTAGCCTGTATGGAAGCCGCTGCTTTCCGCTTGGTCTTCGCCGGTGTCGCCATAGGGCAGGAAGATGCTGTTCTTGAAGCCCACAACCAGCATTCCTCGTCTCATATTGTCCAGAGAAACCGGGATGAACTGGCATCGGTTGGCCAGTTGGGTGATGTCGCTCTCGTTGGGCAGGCGCCAGGAACCGTCGGCCTCGTCAGCAGCCTGGGCTTCGTCGAAGGTCATGTAGGAGCCTGTGTCCCATGGCGATGAGGCTCCCAGATTGCATGCCGCCCAATGGACCGCCAGTCCCAAGTCCACCATTCCCGTCTCGGGCAGTTCCCTGGAGGTGACGAGATAGGTGGGCGAGAGATACTTCTGCACGCCGTCACACTCGATGGCCACCTTGAAGCTTACCGAAGCCTGGGGCGGGAGACGGGTGAAGCTGACCTGGAGCATATCTTCGGACAGCCACTTCAGAGAGTGGTGGTTCACGCCCGATGGCTCCGTCTCGTAGTAGTTCAGACTGAATTGCGACTTGTCCAGACTCACATCCACCAGTTTGGCCTCCACCTTCTGGAAGCGGCTCCCCAGGACTGCGCTCGAGGCGTTGGTCTCGATGGTGGCTGTTCCCTCCATGATGGAATTGGAACTGCTATCCTTCTGGCTGATGAAGAATACCTCTTCGGGGGTGGTGAAGCGGGCTATTCCGCCCCATTTCATGGTTCCCTCCTGGCTCTGGATATACGGGCGGCAGTAGTAGGTCTCTTTGCCATAAAGTCCCTTCAGAGTGAGTATGTTGAAGTTGCTGACGGGCAATTCCTTGCCTGTGACCAGTGTGCTTATCCATTGCTCGGGCCTCTTTTCCAGATTCTCGCGGTTCACGCTTACCGCCACACCCCAGTCGGCCACACCCCTGGGCAGCCTTTCTCCCTCGAGTGTGAAGCGTACGGTGGCAGCAAAGCCATTGTCGGCATCGGCCTCGGTGGGCGAGTCGAACTCTATCTGCAGGAATTCCTTCTCCTGTTCCGAAAGGGTGTCCTCGGGTTCTTCATTTCCTCCTCCCGGCTCTTCGGGTGTCTCTCCTCCGCCTGCGGGTGCGGGTGGTTCGTCGCCGCAGGCAATCCAACTGAATCCTGCCGCCAGTATGAGCAGCAGGGATGCCATTCTTGTGATTGTTCTCATAGGATGGATTCTTGAATTGTCATGTTAGTAATGTAAATTCTCTTTCTGTAAGAGCAAAGGTAAGGAAAAGCCGTTTTTGTGCCAAACTTTTACCTGTAAAATACCAATGGGCGAACCTACAACAGCGCTTTCCAGTAGGGGCTGAGGGCTTCCGGTCGGCTGGCTTTTCTCTTGCGGGGAGACAGACGGTGGAAGGTTCTCTCACCGCTCCTGTGCAATCGCTTCACTCTGCGGCCTGTTTCTGCCCCTTCTGCCTGCGTGCGTATAGGTCGGCCGTGGCGGTGAAGAACACGTCGCTGCTGGAGTTGAGGGCCGTCTCCATAGAGTCCTGTATTACTCCTATGATGAAGCCGATAGCCACCACCTGCATGGCTACGTCGCCGCTGATGCCAAAGGGAGCGCATGCCATGGGAATGAGCAGAAGCGAACCGCCTGCCACGCCCGATGTTCCGCAGGCACCCAAGGTGGCCAGGATGCTCAGCACTACTGCACTGCCCAGCGATACCTCGGCACCTACGGCATGACAGGCTGCCAGACTCATCACGGTGATGGTAATGGCTGCTCCGTCCATATTGATGGTGCTTCCCAGCGGGATGCTTACCGAATAGAAGTCCTCGTCGAGGCCCAGACGCTTGCAGAGCGACATGTTGACAGGGATGTTGGCAGCCGACGAGCGGGTGAAGAAGGCACTCACGGCACTGCCTCTGACACATTTCCACAGGAGTGGGTAGGGGTTGCGCCTGAGCAGACAGGCTGTGATGAGAGGGTTGACCACGAGCATCACCACGAGCATACAGCCCACGAGCAGCAGAACCAGTTGGCCATACGACTGGAAAATCTCCAGTCCGCTCTCGCTCACCGAGGTATATACCAGCCCCAGGATACCCAACGGTGCCAGTTGGATAATCCACTGAACCACCACTGAGACGGCATTGGCCAATTGTCTGATGACCTCGATGGCCTGCACGGAACCAGACTTCTTGAGCGCCAGCCCCATGATAATGCTCCAGAAGAGCACGCTCAGATAGGATGCCTGGCTGACTGCCTCCACTGGGTTGCATGTGAGTCCAAGCAGCAGGTGGCTTATCACTTCGTGGAGCGCTCCGGGTGCCGATGCTCCCGCGCTATCCACTCCCGTGAGTGTCAGCGGAACGGGAAACAGTTGCGATGCCCCTACAGCCACCATGGCAGCTATAAGCGTGCTGGCCAGATAGAGGGATATCACCATGCCGAAGCGCTTGCCCAGCCCCTCGCCTGCCTTGGCCACCGAAGCCGTCACCAGCACAGCCACCAGAATGGGTGCAACAGCCTTGAGCGCTCCCACAAACAGCTGGCCCAGGGTGGATAGGCCGTCCATGCCGGGGCAGATCAGCGCGAGTGTCGCGCCAATGACTATTCCGCAAGCGATGCGTGCGATGAGGGGGCTGCCGATATAGGCATGCCAGAGCAGGGATACTATCTTCTTCATATCTTCTTATTCGTATCAAACTGGATTTCGTAACTCATGTGGTGTGCCGTCTTGTGCACCACTCATGCAAAGTTATTGCTTTCTGAGGGAATACGGATGGATATTATATATAATGTGTAAGGAGGAATGACAATCGGGAATCTGTGGATAGTGGACGTCCGTGCCTCTCCTCCACCTTCGTATCAAAAAGGCAAGAAAAAGAAGTAGTACTGCATGGGCGATAGAAGTAGTACTGCATGGGCGATAGCAGTACTACTTCATTGGCAAAGTAAGTAGTACTGCTATAATTCAACCAAGATTCACCCATCGAACTCGGGAGCCAAGGTGTACCCCGCGTAGCTCAGAATTAACGCAATATGCTGACGAATGCGAGGGCGCAAGGTGGTCAGCTCTTATCTCGTCGGTGTGTGCCTGGTGCGTGGTTTGTGGGTGTGGCTGGCTAGATGGGTCGGCGTGGTGGGTTGGTGGCGAGGGGTGTCGGGATGGGTGCAAGGCTGCGCCCTCGCTTCCGTTTGTGGTGGTGGCGGTGCCCTGCGATGGTGTCCCCTTGTCTTCTTTTAAGTAAAAAAATAAATATACAAAAAAAGTTGTGCAAAAATTTAAGTGTATAACATTTTTGTAGTATCTTTGCAGCGTGAAATAAAACAAATGTTTAATCAATTAAAAATGAAATGGAATGAATAAAAAAGACAGGCATTAAAACAGGGGGGGGGCGTGAAGCACAGCAAAGAACACGATGAATACAACAACCCAACCACAGGTATAACCGTGCAAATAGAAAGACATGGGAGTCAGGAGGTACGCAAGGGCTTGACCTCAAAATTGCGCAAGCAAATAGGATTCTTACAACAAGGGCGAGGGGTGGCAGCTCTTCCCCTCGCCCTAAAAAGAGACAAGAAAAATGAAAGATGAAAATTTTATCGTGACCATCGAGAAAGATAAAGACGGCACATTTATAGCGTACAATGTAGATGAAAGCCCTTACACGCTCATAGGGCGCGGCGCTACAGTGAAGGATGCAAAGGCAGATTTTGCGAACTCTATGCAGGAAGTGAAGGAAAGTGAAGAGAAAAGGGAAGGCGCTGCAGCTCCTATTCTTGCGGCTGCTCCTGTGTTCCGCTTCGATCTGCCATCGCTGTTTGAGTATTACTCGATGCTGAACGTGAGCGCCTTTGCGCGCTATCTGGGCATTAACGAAACTCTAATGCGTCAGTACAAGAAAGGAAACACTTATATTTCCGATGTGCAATTACAGAAGATTGAAGACGGGCTGCACCGTTTAGGGGCTGACTTCCTCGGGCTTCGGCTCGTGTAGGGCTGCGCCCTTTCGTTTCGTTTCATTTTATCCCGACAGGTTCCAACCTGCCGGGATTTACTTTTTCTTATCTTTCTTCTCGCTTCAGCTTCTCCACGATTGTTTGGAGCTGTTGCACGTTGTCGGCGGTGTATATCTCACAGCCTACACGCACAACACCCACCAAGCCGCCACCGCCAACGGTGCCACGTTGCGCCTTGGCTTGCTTCTGTTCCTCAACGACCGAAGGAGGCGCGAGAAGTTGCTATGGTTCCGCATCCAGGGCGGCGATACGCTCTAAGGTGGGGAACGATGGGCGGGAGATGGTGACGGAAACAGTGGCTTGTGTCACGCCGAGACGTTCGGCAAGTTCTTTTTGAGTGATGCCGATATAATTAAGATATTCTTTTATTGTATTCATTTTCGTTTTTTGTCTTTTGCTCCTGCAAAGATAACACATTATATATATAGGCGGAGTGGCTTATAATTTTCGATTCTCAGAGATTGCCTTTTGGAGCATTTTGGACGCTTCTGACTTCTCTTTCCTCTCTTTGCGAGAATTGGGAATTTGTGACGGAGGGGGTGGCGTGGCGCAGAATTCTCGATTCTCAGAGAATGACTTTCGGGTGTTTTGGATGCTTTTTTCTTTCCTTACGAGAATTGAGAATTAGTGACGAGGGAGTGGTGTGTCTCAGAATTCTCGATTCTCAGAGACTGACTTTTGCGGAGTCTTGGATGCTTCTGACTTCTCTTTCCTATTTTCGCGAGAATCGGGAATCCGTGAATAGGGGGAGGCTGTCCAAGCCCCCAATGCCATATGCCAAAAATCTCACAATCTGTAAGTTTTCCAGATAATTCAGGCCTTCCTAACGGTTGTAATAACCTATTATCGGGCCGAAATACATCAAAATCAAGCCGTTGTGCTTCTAAGTTGAAGGTTGGGGGTTCTCAAAATGGAGTTCTCGGACGGCTTGGGAGAGGGCGGTGGCGGTTTGGTGGATATTGTGCGTGTAGGGTGTGAGATATACACAGCCGACAACGTGCAGCAGCTCCAAAATATCGTGGAGAAGCTGAAACGAGAAGAAGATGCAAAGAAGTAAAAAGAAAAAAATCCCGACAGGGTGCAAACCTTGTCGGGATTGGTGCGCCGCAGCCCTGCGGCGGCTTGTGTTCAAATACGGCTAAAATACAAACCGGGGCTTTATTGTATGCTGTCGGCTGCACGACGTATTCTGTCGCTCAGGTCAATGAGAGCACCGCGCAACTGTTCGCGCTCCTCATCTGTAAAGGCTGTTGGCTTCTTGTTTCCGTCGATACCGTCCAGCTTGTGATAAAGCCACGAACCGGAGCGGTTAAAATAACGATTCGCCAAGTCAGCCCAGGAAATTGAAATCAAGAGATCGGATAACTGTGCCTTCATCGTTTCCGCCTGTGTCTCTTTTAATCTCATTGTTGCCATAATTATATGTATATAAAAAATGTGATGTTATTTTTGCGATGATGCCAAAGGTGGCACCCTTTTTCCTTCTTCTGTTACTTGTATATTTCCTTTGTTTGAACACAGCAAAGGTAGTACATTTATTCGCTTATCAAAAAGAATAGAACGCATATTCGCTTTCTTTTGCCTTCTCTTTTACACATTATATATATACGCGGGCGCGCGCTTTGCCTGGCTGTGTCCGTCTTGATTACGCACTACCACACCACACGCGCACCAGGGAAGTAGCTTTTGGAGCATCTTGGACGCTTCTGTCTTCTCTTTCCTCTCCTCACGAGAATTTGGAATTTATGGAGGAAAGGGCAGACGGTTCTGAATTCTCGATTCTCAGAGGCTGCGTTATTTTGGAGTGCCTTGGAGGCTTCTTGTTTCCCTCTCCTCGCGAAAATTGAGAATTTGTGACGAGAGGGTCAGGCGGCTCAGAATTCTCGATTCTCAGGGATTGTGTCTTCAAGAGCACTTCGGACGCTTCTCCCTGCGAGAATCGAGAATCCGTGGATAGGGGGCTTGGGGGTGCGGAATTGGTGATTCTCAGAGAGGACTTCTCCGGGGAGGGGGAACTTCTTTTCCTTCATTCAAATCTCTCTTCAGCTATTTGTTAAATTCGGAATTCGTGTTCGACAAACCCCAATCGGTCATTAGAACCGGGTTTCCTCCACATCGCCCTTGTTGTCGGAGGTGACGCTCTTCACCACCTTTCCGTTGCGGTCATAGCCGGTGATCTGTATGGGGGCACACGCTTGAGCTCTTCCTTGATGTCCACGTAGGGGAGTGAGGAAATCCCTCATGCCGTCGTTCAATCTCATTCCTGTCTTCATTTTCTGTTCCTACTTTTGTCTCTTTTCCGGTCCTGGGGAAGCCGTTCCCCCAATTCCTGCATCACTTAAAAATCATAATTCATAATTCCCCCAAATTCAAAATTCTTAATTCGTTCCGTTCTTAATTCAAAATTATCTCTCCAGTTAGAAAAATCTTTTTTCCCTACTGAGGAAGTGATTTTCTGCGCGCTTTCAAATCACACGACAAAGGTACGACAAGCGCACGCGGCAATCATACGATTCAGTACGTTACAGTACGATTCAGTACGATTTCACATGCTGTTCGGCAGCCCGAGCTTCCTCACGGTTCGCCCAGGTAATCTACTATGAGCCTTACCTCGCGTGAGGTGATCCGCTTGGCGGTCTTTCGGTAGCCGTCGCACACTTGGCCGGTCATCTCCACCTCGGGCATGTTGAGGTATAGGGTGCGTGCGCCCACCTTCGTGAGCTCCTCCTTCTCCTCGTGCTGTCGGAAGTCGCGGCAGAGGTTTCCCACAAGATTGGACAGTTTGCCTTTTCCTGCGCCGCCTATCTGCCATCAGATTGCCCATCATGCCGCACATTTCCTTCCATTTTTGGTTGGGACGCATGAATTTTGCGCCACTTGCGTGCGATTCCATGAGAGAGAAAAGTTTTGGAACGATGGGCAGGTGCATGTCTTTTGGGACTTTTGAGAGCAAAAACAGCATATATTTCGTGCCTCAGCCCAGGTTTGGCATGCCTGGATGGGTGGATTTGCTGATGTTATATTCCACATCTGTCTTGTTTGTCGGTGTGTTAAACTATTGGATATTAACATTTTATAGGGACATTAGGGTTAAAAGGAACCTTCCAATTTGGACAGTGGACAGTTTGGACAGTTGCATTTCATGGGATGACAATTTCCTATCTTTCTATATATCTATTTAATATATAAATAGTTATATAGTCTATAAAAGAGGATTTTGTCATGATGAACACTAATTGTCCAAACTGTCCAAACTGTCCAAACTGTCAGATTTGGAAGATTGGAAGCTTGCAGCCTCCGCTTCCCTCTCCCAGGCCTATCTTGCGCAGCTCCTCAGCGGCTGCCAGGCAGAGGTGCCGTCCCGAAATTACCATCAGCGATGGGAAATGGGGAGCCATCCTTGAACTGCTTGCTGCCATCACAAGAGTTTTCAACATCACGGATGAAGAAGCGCTTGAGGTTGTGGTTAACGAAACTGATAAGCTTGCTCGTATATGCGAACTATATAGATATAAAATGGCGAGTAAAGAACTGCCGAAACTTAAAGAAAAAAACGAAATCGAGCAGAAGGAGCAGCAAATGTGCATCCCTTTGGGAATCCGTGGATAGGGGGCTTGGAGGTGCGGAATATGTGATTCTCAGAGGAGGCTTTTCCCTAGAAGAGGGGAACTCCTTTTCCTTTGCTCAAATCTCTCTTCTGCTATTCGTTAAATTCGCGGAATTCGTGTTCGATAAAACCGTAAACCTAAATTTGTGTTCACAAAATCCCCATCGGTTAAATATGTGTTTGCTCCAATCCATAAGCCGAGATTCGCATCCTCCTCTTGGAGCGCATTTGGGACGAAATGGAGCGTGGCGGTCAGAGTTCCTCGTAGGTGGGGATGTCGGGCATGAAATGATAGGTGCGATGGGTGTAGTCCATGCGTAGGCAGTAGTGCTGGAGTCCGTTGCTCACTATGAGCCAGTCCACGTGCAGACGCATGTTGTAGCGGCTTATCTGGTCGAAGACCTTCTGTGTGAGGGCGATGTGCGGTGCCTTGTATTCCACTATCATCAGCGGCTGGGCCTACCGGCCGAAGACCACCGAGTCGCAGCGCTTGCGTGTGGTGCCCACCGTGATGGCCATCTCGTTGGCGATAAGCCCTGCGGGATAGCCCTTGTGGGTGATGAGGAAATGGATGAAGTGCTGCCTCACCCACTCCTCGGGAGTGAGTGCCACGTATTTGCGGCGCAGGGGGTCGAGCACCATCGTGCGCCCGCCTGTGGTGCATAGCCGAAGGTCGGCCTTGGGCAGGTTGAGAGTCTCCATAGCGTGTTCTTTGGGCGCAAAGGTATCAAAAAATGGCAGAACGTTTCAACTTGACGGAAAGAAATGCTAACTTTGCTCGTTAAATAGGCAATTGAGAAAGTTATGAAGACGAAACAAGAAATAGTGGAGAACTGGTTGCCCAGATACACCAAACATGCGTTGGAGGATTTCGGCGAGTATATCCTGCTCACCAACTTCAACAATTATGTGGATATCTTCTGTGAGAAATTCGGAGTGGAGAAGCCCGACTATACGTCGAACATGCGTACTGCCACGGCCGACGGCATCAGCATCATCAACTTTGGCATGGGCAGTCCCAATGCCGCCATCATCATGGATCTCCTGAGTGCCGTCAGTCCCAAGGCCTGCCTCTTTCTGGGCAAGTGCGGGGGCATAAGCAGCAAGACTCAGAAGGGCGACTTGATACTGCCCATAGCTGGAATACGTGGCGAGGGAACAAGCAACGACTACTTTCCGCCCGAGGTGCCTGCGCTACCGGCCTTCATGCTGCAGCGTGCCGTGTCGAGCTCCATCCGCGACTTGGGGATGGACTACTGGACGGGTACCGTATATACCACCAACCGCCGCGTGTGGGAGTATGACGAGCGCTTCAAGGAGTACTTGCGCACCACACGTGCCATGGCTGTGGATATGGAGACGGCCACACTCTTCACCTGCGGGTTTGCCAACCATATCCCCACGGGGGCGTTGCTCCTGGTGAGTGACAATCCCATGACTCCCGATGGCGTGAAGACCAGCGAGAGCGACCGCCAGGTGACGCTGGCCTACGTGAAGAAGCACGTGGAGGTGGGCATCCAGTCGCTGGAGATGATCAAGCAACAGAAGAAGACCGTACGCCATCTGAAGTTCGACTACTAAACCAAGGCCCAAGATGGGCTTGTCCCCTGGCTGAAGGTTTTGGCTGGATGTCCTCGGGATAGAGCTTTGATAGGTTTTACGGTGGGATTTCATCGAACTGAATGATTGGCTGGACTGAGGGCAGGCTTGGGAGTTTGCCCCAAAAGGCAGACTTTCGGAACTGTTCTAAGGCAGCTTTCTGAGGATTTACCCAAAAGTTTGCTTGATGGCTTGCTTTTTGGGGCGGGTCAAGATGGCTTTTCCGGGCTGGTTCAAGGGCTTGCTTGGATGGCAGTCTCGGCCGCTTTCTCTTTCGGGAGAGCATGGAAATTCCGTGCCCGCGTATCCTGAAGAAGTGGTGGCGGAACGCGTGGTGTCTGTCTTTTATAGAAAACCAGGAAGCCCAGGGAAGCATATATTATAAATAAGGAATAAAGGATAAGTAAGGATAAAAAGCAAGCTTATGGCAGAAGCAGCAAAGAGTCCGACCGCCGAGGATGTGGTGCGTGATGTGCGTGCAGGGCGCGTGGCGCCTGTCTATTATCTGATGGGTGAGGAGGACTATTATATCAACGAGCTGGGGGAATTCCTCACCAACACCCTGCTCAAGCCCGAGGAGCGGGATTTCAATCTGGATATCGTCTATGGTGCCGACACCACCATCGCGCAGGTGGTGGAGCTGGCTCAGGCTTATCCCATGATGGCCGACAGAAGGGTGGTGGTGGTGCGTGAGGCACAGGCTTTGCGCTCGCTCGATGCGCTGGAGGACTATCTCAAGCAGCCCAATCCCACCACCGTGCTCGTCTTCTGTCACAAGCACGGCAAGCTGGACGGGCGTAAGGGCGTGTTCAAGAGTCTGCAGCGCGTGGGTGTGGTGTATGAGAGCAAGAGGGTGTATGACCGCCAGCTCCCGCCCTTCATCACGCGTTACCTCAAGCGTCGCGGACTGGGCATCGACCAGCAGGCTGTGCAGATGCTTGCTTCGCACGTGGGTGCCGACCTCTGCCGTCTGGCGGGCGAGATGGACAAACTGGTGCTGGCTGTTGCTCCGGGCGAACAGGTGGTGACGGCATCGCTCGTGGAGCAGCAGACGGGTGTGAGCCGCGAGTTCAACGACTTCGAACTGCAGGCTGCTCTGGCCCATCGCGACATGCTTCGCGCGGCTCAGATAGTGAAGTACTATCAGGGCAATCCGCGCAGCTTTGCGCTCCAGCGGACGTTGACAAATCTCTTTACATTTTTTTCAGACATCATGGTGGCCTATTATGCTCCCGACCGAAGTGAGAGGGGAGTGGGGGCGTGGCTCGAGAAGCCCGACTGGAAAGTACGCCAGGACATCATGCCGGCGTTGACCAATTATTCTGGAGTGAAGACGATGCTCATTCTAGCCGAAATCCGCAAGACGGATGCGCGCAGCAAGGGTCTTGAGGGAGGCAAAACTCCCGATGGAGAACTCCTGCAGGACCTCATTTTCTTCATTCTTCATTGATTTCCTTTCTAGATTAGAGTCTGTATCATACGTGCGCAAATGCCCCCTCACGGCTTGTGAAATAGGCATTTGCGCACTTTTTTCATGCTTTGAGAATCGCGCAGAATCTTTCTCTCGTCCCCTCGTAGGCAGATTTCGCAGCCATGCCTAAATCACCCTTTTCTGCCTTTTCCCACCCCTCTTTAGGAATTTGAATTTATAAAGATGAATTTTGAATTGTGTGGTTTTGAGTTTTAAATTGCAAATTCGGCCCAAATTCAAATTTGTGAACCCCAACCCAAAATATAGCCATATATGTGTAAATTTACATACCTATATTTAAAAACATGAAACCCGAAAAGAATTTTATGCACTCCGATGCATAAACGAATAACACACGCAAACTCAGACTTATACGATGAATATATGCACGTGATAGGCTGAATATATGTAATAGAACGTAAAAAATACCGATTCTTGCACCACGTGAGTGGGCTTGCATCACATTAACTACTGAAACCCCAATAGTTAAGGGCACGAATGCAAAAGGATGAAGATTTAAGTTGATAAAGCCGACCTTTCGTATTCAGACTTGTGCATACGTACGGAAATCTAAATATACAAATTCAAATTGAAATTCATGCCCGTGTAGTTTCGTTGGTTTGGATTTGTGAAATTTACATTTCTGAAAGTTTGGGGAAGCGAATTTCTTTCAGTATCTTTGCACTCGGTTTAGAAAACGAAAGGGGCTCCCAGAGACCCCTAAAAACGAGAAAAAGATGAAGGATCGCATATTTCAGTTGATGAAAACGCTGGGTCTAACCCAGAAGGAGTTTGCCGCCAAGCTTTGTGTGGCAGAGGGAACGCTTTCGAGTATCTTTAATGGCCGTACCAAGCCAACCAACAATCTGGTGCAGGCAGTTCACACCTTCTTCCCCGAGGTCAGCATCAACTGGCTCATGTTCGGAGAAGGTGATATGTATGCGTCAGCCTCTCCTGAGGGTACAGAGGCGCCTGCCCAGGCAGGTGAGCAACCCTCCTTATCCTTCCCCGAACAGGCGCCCGAGTCGGTAGCGGCGGTGGCACCTCTCCTGAGCGAGTTGCGTGATACGGTAAAAAACCTCAACAAGCCGAAGCGCAGAATAGTGGAGATTCGTGTCTTCTTCGATGACGATACTTTTGAGATATTCTCTCCGTCCTGAGCGGATGCAGACTTATAGTATATAAGGTATAGGTTCGGCCGATTTAGGGTGATAGAGGAGTCCTTTCTGCAGGTCATTGGAATCTTGTTCAAAGGGCTTCCAGAGGGGCGGTGCAGGATTTTGTCCCGCTTTATCTCCCTTGGCTAAAGGCGGGGCTGTAGGAGTTTGTCCTTAGCTGAACAGCTTTACTGCGCAGGGAAAGTGGCTTTGGCTGGTTTTGCTTTATGCTCTTCACCCTTCGCTCTTCCTTTTGTACTTCTCATGCAGCGAGACCTATGCTTTTCCTCCTCGCAAAGCGAGGGACTCGAAAAAAAACGCTATATTTGCAGTCAGATACGTAATAAAGCATAAAGAGAAACAATGAAGAAATACATTCTTGACCTTCGGGTGGTGGAGGTGAGGCATATCAACGAGCGTTATGTACTGCTCAGACTCACCGATCCCAACGGGCCTCTGCCCGAGATGAAGCCCGGCCAGTTTGTGCAGGTGAGGGTGGATAACAGCCCCTCTACCTATTTGCGCCGCCCCATCAGCATTCATAATGTAGATAGGGAGGCCAACGAACTGTGGCTCCTGGTGCGTCTGGCAGGCGAAGGAACACGTCATCTGGCGCTGCTCGGAGCAGGCGATACGCTTAATGTGGTACTCCCCTTGGGCAACGGATTCACTATGCCCGCCCAGGCCGATGAGCATCCTCTGCTGGTGGGAGGCGGAGTGGGAGTGGCTCCTCTGCTCTATGCCGGACTGCGCATGTGCGAGATGGGCGTAGAGCCTACATTCCTGCTGGGTGCCCGCAGCAAGGACGATTTGCTGCAGATGGACGAGTTCCGTCGTGTAGGACGTGTGTTTGTGACCACCGAGGACGGTTCCGAGGGCGAGCGAGGCTTTGTCACCCAGCACAGCCTGCTTGCTGTCGAGCGCTTCACCCGCATCAGCGTGTGCGGTCCCAAGCCCATGATGGTGGCTGTGGCACGTTTTGCCCGCCAGGCACAGGTTGCCTGCGAGGTGAGTCTCGAGAATATGATGGCCTGCGGACTGGGTGCCTGCCTCTGCTGTGTGGAGGATACCGACGAGGGTCACGTGTGTGTGTGCAAGGAAGGTCCAGTATTTGATATAGAGAAGTTGAAATGGCAGATTTGACAACACATATAGGCAGTCTCACGCTCAAGAATCCCGTGATGACCGCCAGCGGCACGTTTGGTTACGGCCTCGAGTACGCCGACCTGGTTGACCTCAGTCAGCTGGGAGGCATTATCGTGAAGGGTACCACCCTGCATCCACGCGAGGGCAACCCCTATCCCCGTATGGCCGAAACGCCTCAGGGGATGCTCAACTGCGTGGGGTTGCAGAACAAGGGTGTGGATTACTTCTGCACTCATATCTATCCCCAGGTGCAGTCGCTGCCCACCCAGGTGGTGGTGAACGTGTCGGGCAACAGTCCTGAGGACTATGCCGAATGCGCCCGACGTGTGGGCGAACTGGAGCATATCCATGCCATCGAGCTGAATATCTCCTGTCCAAACGTCAAGCACGGCGGAATGGCCTTCGGCACTTCGGTAGAGGGAGCATCCAGTGTGGTGCGTGCTGTACGTGCGGTGTATGACAAGACGCTTATCGTCAAACTCTCGCCCAATGTGACCAGTATCACCGATATCGCCCTGGCTGCCGAGGCCGAGGGAGCCGATGCGGTGAGTCTCATCAATACGCTCATGGGCATGGCCATCGATGCCGAGCGCCGCAAGCGTGTGCTCAGCATCGGTACGGGCGGACTGAGCGGCCCCTGCGTGAAGCCTGTTGCCCTGCGCATGGTGTGGCAGGTGGCTCATGCCGTGAAGATACCTGTGGTGGGCTTGGGAGGCATCAGTTCGGCCACCGATGCCGTGGAGTTCCTGCTGGCAGGAGCCTCGGCGGTGGAGATTGGAACAGCCAATTTCGTTGATCCTGCCATTAGTGCCAAGGTTGCACAGGGTATTGACCAGTATCTGGAGCGTCACGGCTTCAGCAGTGTTAAGGAAATCATAGGCTTATGCGAATAGACATCATCACGGTATTGCCCCCGCTCATCGAGGGTTTCATGAAGGAGTCCATCCTGGGCCGTGCCCAGAAGAAGGGGCTGGTGGAGATTCATATCCACAACCTGAGAGACTACACGCTCGACAAGTGGAGGAGGGTGGATGACTACCCCTTTGGCGGTTCGGCCGGCATGGTAATGCAGTGTGAGCCCATCGACCGCTGTATCAGCGCTCTCACGGCAGAGCGTCACTACGACCAGATTATCTTCACGGCTCCCGACGGAGAGCGCTTTGACCAGCCCATGGCCAACAGTCTCTCGCTCTGTGAGAACCTCATCATCCTGTGCGGACACTACAAGGGTATCGACTACCGCATACGCGAGCACCTCATCACAAAAGAGGTGAGCATAGGCGACTACGTGCTCACAGGAGGCGAACTGGCAGCTGCCGTCATGGCCGATGCCATCGTGCGTGTGCTGCCCGGAGCCATTGGTGACGAGCAGAGCGCCCTTTCCGACAGCTTCCAGGACAATCTGCTCGAGGCACCTGTCTATACCCGACCGGCCGACTACAAGGGCTGGAAGGTGCCCGACATCCTGCTTTCTGGCCACGAAGCTAAGATAAAGGAATGGCAGTTGCAGCAGAGCATAGAGCGCACACGCCGCCTGCGTCCGGATCTTTTGGGGCCAGAACCCGAACCGCAGAAACGTCCGCGCCGACGCAAGGAGTAAGGGGAAAAGGCCAGAAAAAGGCTTCGGGAGGCTCGAAGCAGGGCTGGAAGTCTTTGGAAAAAAGGCTTGAAAGCCTCTGGAAAGAGGTTGCAAATCTTTAGAAAAGGGCTTGTGAGGCTTTAGAAAGGGGCTTGTGAAGCCTTTGGGATGTGGCTGAAAAGGCTCGAAAAGAGACTGCAACTCTTCGGTAAGAACTTGGAAAAGCCTTTGGAAAGAGGCTCAAATGAGGATAGAAAAGAGGCAGTAAGGCTTCGGGAAGCGATTCGGAAGTTCTTGAAGTGAGGTTCAGAATAGGCCTGGGAATAGGCAGGAAAGGTCTTCAAACTTAGGCAGAAACGCTTCGGAATGAGGCACGGAAGTTCTTGAGAGAAGGCTCGAAAAAGTCTCGGAGAAAGGGCTAAAGGTCTTCAAAATGAGGCTAAAACGCTTCTGGAAGAGGCACGGAATCTTCTAAAAGAGGTTCAAATGAGCCTTTGGAAAGAGGTGGAAAATGCTTCGAGATGAGGTCGAAAAGCCTTGGAGAGAAGCGAAAAAAACTTTGGGAAAGGTTGGGATACGTGAGTATTCACACCTTCTGAGCACTCAAAAGGCTCTCCACGGAGCACCAAGAGCCGCTTTCAGGGGCATCAGCAACTGCCCCACAGAGCACTAAGAGCCGCTTTCTGGGGCATCAGCAACTGCCCCACGGAGCATCGAGAGTTGCTCTCGTAGCACCAAGAGCCGTTTCCCGAGCGCGAGAAGAGAGAGAATAGTTATAACGCTTTATATAAAATGGAATAGTATGGAGCAGAAGAACATGAACCTGTACATCATTGCGGGCTGCAACGGGGCTGGAAAGACCACCGCCTCGTTCACTATGCTGCCCGAGATGCTTAACTGTAGGGAGTTTGTCAATGCCGATGAAATAGCGGCAGGCATTTCGCCCTTCAACCCTGAGGGAGTGGCCATCCAGGCCGGTCGCCTGATGATAGACCGCATCATCCATTTGCTCAAGGAGGGCGAGACATTCGCCTTCGAGACCACTCTGGCCACCCGTTCCTACGTCAAGCTCATACAGCAGGCGCAGCGGAGAGGCTATTTTGTCACCCTCGTCTTCTTCATGCTTGACTCACCCGAGCAGGCTGTCAAGCGTGTGGCAAGGCGTGTGAGCATGGGCGGACACAACATCCCCGTGGATGTCATCTGCCGTCGTTACGAGGCAGGGCTGCAGAACCTCTTCCAGCTATACATGCCCGTGTGCGACTATTGGGCGCTCTATGACAACAGCGACTGCCCTGCGGTGAAGTTGGCCTGTGGCTGCGGAGACAAGAATGTGGAGATTCTGGAGGAAGAGAGGTTCCGTGAACTTCAGGAAAAGTATGGACGAACAGAGGAGGACAAGCAATCATGACAGATAAGGAGATACGCAGGATGCAGCGCCGCATCGACGAAGGCATCCAGTTGGCCCACCATCGCTTGTGGGAGAGAGCCGGCCGCACACGTCTGTCATTGGTTGTGTGCCGCAACGGTAAGGTGATAGAGGTGACGCCCGAGGGCGACTGCCACGAGCGTGCCAATACCGAGGGCGACCCCTTGGCCAGGCGTAACAGCCTGCTGTAAGCACTCATCTCAGGTACAGGCAAACGATAAGCGCAGATGAAGCCGCATTTCTCCTCAAGGGGATTACCACGGCTTCCCTCGCGCGTGTATAATAATAAGGTATCGCGCGTACATTATAATAATGGAGTGCATGCATCATTGAGATGTCGCACATGAGTCATTGAGGCGTTCGGCACAAATCGTAGAAGGAGCGCATGAGAAAGGCAAAAAGCAGATTCGTGTTTCACAGAAATGGCGCATGAGAAAGGCCAAAAGCAGATTCGTGTTTCACAGAAATGGCGCATGAGAATGGCTAAAAGCAGATTCGCGTTTCGCAGAAAGAGCACGAGAGAATGGCCAAAAGAGCGTGCGTGAGCCGTTGGAATAATGTACGAGACATATTTAAGGTAAAAGGAAAGACAGAATGAACATAGGACTAACCCACACCTCCACGCTGGAGGTGACCGATGAAAAGACAGCCGTAAGCCTGGGCAGCGGCGATCTGCCCGTGCTGGCCACACCCGCCATGCTGGCTCTCATGGAGAATGCAGCCATGCTGGCAGTAGCCGGCGAGTTGCCCCAGGGCAGCACCACAGTAGGCGGGCATATCAGCAGCAGCCATCTCATGCCCACCCCCAAGGGTGCTACGGTGACCGCTACAGCCACACTCACACAGGCCGATGGGCGCAAGCTCACCTTCCGTGTAGAGGCTCATGACCAGGCAGGCAACCTGCTTGGCGAAGGCACCCATCTGCGCTTCGTGGTGGATAGAGAACGGTTTATGAGCCGCCTCTGAGCGGTATGGTGGTGTAGCGCGGTGGCAGCATCCCCGCGCGGCGCTTTTTCATTAAAAAACAGAATCAGACATGCGAACAAGAACAGCGGCTCTCATGCTGGCCGCAGTTTTTCTGGGAATTGCAGGCGTGTGCCGTGCCCAGAGTTTTGACCAACACTTCCTCGACCGTACACTCAGGCTCGACTACACCTTCAGCGGCAACAACCATCAGCAGCAAATCTATCTCGACGAGATGCGCCAGAGCGAAGGTTGGTTTGGCCGCCGTGTCAACATGGACAGCCTCTTGTTGCAGGGTAACGGACAGATAACCGTGAGCGATACCACGGGAGTGGTGCTCTACCGCCATTCCTTCAGCACCCTCTTCCAGGAGTGGCAATCTACCGAGGAGGCCACCAGGGTGAGCAAATCCTTCGAGAACGTCTTCCTGGTGCCCATGCCCAAGCAGACGGTTGATGTCACAGTCACCCTCTTCGACACCCACAGGCAGGTGCGCAGCAGCCTGAAGCATCGCGTGAATCCCCAGGATATCCTCATCCGTCCCGTGCAGGAGGGGCAGAAGTGGGAATACCTGCGCCGCTCGGGTGACAGCCGCGAGAAGATAGACGTGGCATTCGTGGCCGAAGGCTATCGCCAGGATGAGATGGACGTATTCCGCCGCGACTGCGAGGAAAGCATCGGCGCTATGCTTTCCCACGAACCGTTCCACTCGATGGCCGACCGCTTCAATTTCGTTGCCGTCTATTCCCCATCCACCGACAGCGGCGTGAGCATCCCCCATCAGGGTGTGTGGAAGCGTACTGCCGCCGACAGCCATTTCGACACCTTCTACAGCCAGCGCTATCTCACCACGCTCCACCTCAAGCGTCTGCACGACCTCTTGTCGGGCATCCCCTATGAGCATATCGTCATCCTGGCCAATACGGACAACTATGGCGGGGGCGGCATCTTCAACAGCTACCTGCTTTCGGCTGCCCATCATCCCAGTTGCAAGCCGGTGGTGGTGCACGAGTTTGGCCACAGTTTCGCCGGTTTGGGCGACGAGTATTACTACGACGACCAGTATGAATCCACCTATCCGGCCGATACCGAACCTTGGGAACCCAACCTGACCACCCTGGTGGATTTCTCTTCCAAGTGGGCCGACATGATGCCTGCCAAGGCCAAGATTCCCACCAAGCCCAGCGGCAAGAACCTCTACACCGCCGTGGGCGTGTATGAGGGTGGCGGCTATCAGTCCAAAGGCGTGTTCCGCCCAAGCCAGGAATGCCGCATGAAGATCAACGAGGCTCCCGAGTTCTGCCCCGTCTGCCAGCGAGCCATTGCCCGCATGATAGACTACCAGACCCGTTAGTTTCCGCTCCCGCAGGTTTCTTTCCCTGCAAGCAAACAGCCTCTCGCAGCATACCGGAGGCTTCTCCCCACAGATGGGCTTTCCGCACCTTCCCCTGCGGCAGGCCCATTTTCTTTTGTATTGGAAGGGCTCTTCTCCTCTGGGCAGGAGGGTGTTTCTTGCTGCGAAAAGGATTTCCTGGTGCAGTGCTCCTGTTTTCTTTTCGCTTCGCAAAGGGTGGGCTGGGCAGTTGACTCCTGCTTTCGCCTGCGTTCTTGCAGAGTTCTGCGGCAGTCTGACGGGAATGAGTGAATGCCTCCAAAAGGATGAGGCGATTCCCGTAGCGCGGTGCAGTCCTGTTTGCAGCGTGCTGCGATTGCTTGTGCAGCGTGCTGCAATTGTTCACGCAGCGTACTGCAATCTTCGTACGAAGCCTTGGTACGTGCATCCAAAGCCTTTGGATGGCCATCCGAAGGCTGCGTATGTGCATCCAAAGGCTGCAAACGGAGATTTCACCAGTATCTTGATAAGAGTTTTTGTGGTGCTGGGAGGAATTATGAGCAGTGGTGAAATGATTGTCCTTTGCTTTCCGTCCCTCTTTCGTGTGGCTTTGCAGCGGACTTGTGCCGCTTCTCCCTTTCATCCCCATAAGGCTCCGATGAGGCCCGCGGCTGGTTGCCGTCGGGCTTTGGGGATAGTGGGAATGGAGTAGTGGTCTTCTTCCAAAGTGTAAGAAAGCTTTTCTTTGTTCTCCTGTATCAAAATGTGTAGATTTTTGAAGGGAAGAAACTTTTCGTGAAAAAGGCCTTCTGCTCCCCTTGTGTTCGGGTGGAAGATGAGGAGAAGTGTAACTTCTTCGGAAGGGGGATGGCACTCCCTGGCTTCCCGCTGTTTCCTTCCACCCCCGGAAAACACAGAGACCAGGAAGCGCCTGATGCACCTCCTGGTCTCCATTTATGATTTTGCCTGTCTATTTTCGCTTCTTGTGCCCGAACAGAGAGCGTGCTGCCCGCACCACTCGCAGTCCTATGCGCACACCTTCGAAGATGGCCATTCCACGAGCCACAAACTGGCTCACGCTGTGCCCCTGCCGGCTTATCCTTGCCACGGGCGATACCAAGGACCGCGCGTGGGCGGCTATCAGGGTCTGCGAGGTGGCTATCTCCTTCCGCAGCATACTCTTCTGCTTGCGGATAGACCTCAGTACGTCGGGGCTTGCTGATAACCTACTCATCGCTTTCCTCCTCCTCTTCGTAGTCGTTGTCGAGGAACAGTCCTGCCATCAGGCGGGCCAGCGGCTGCACCACCCACTGCTGTCGGTGGCAATAGAAGACAATGGCCATCACCATGAGCAGAACTGCCACTATGATGAAGCCAGTGGCCACGCTGCCCAGCAGAGCGCCTGCCCACCAGGCCAGAGCATAGAGGGCAAAGAAGAGCACCATGGCACCCAGCATGAGGCATACCACTGCCACAGCCACAGCCGAGAGCAGACGCGTCACCTTCTCCACAGCATTGAGCGCCAGATAGCGCTTCTGCAGCTGCAGGTAACGCTTCACTTCCTCGGTGAGCGTGTGCAGATCCTGGCCGTCGGGTGCGGCATTTGTCTTGTCAGGCATGTGCTGGCTTATTCGTCGGTCTCCTGTGACGATTTGATTTCTTCGGCAATCTCATCCACCAGATTGGCCATCTCCTGGCGGTTCAAGCGGATTCCGCGCTTACGCAGAGCCTCGGCAATCTTTTCTCTCAGGTCGCTTCCCTTCTCGGGGGCAAAGAGCAGTCCGCAGGTGGCTCCTATAGCAGCACCGCTGATGAAGCCAATCACAAAATTCATTGCTTTCATATTCTCCTCCTTTTTTAACGGTTATACGTATTATTTGCAAATATACCCTTTTATCTGTGCTCTGCAATGCAAAACATGAAGAAAAACGCCGAAACTTAACGTTTTTTATGCAAAACCTATTGTGGGTGTACCAAGAATTGACTAATTTTGTGCCATTAGAAAGAGATAGGAGAATAAAAGAACATAAATCAAATATAACTAGTTCAAATTATGAAGAAGACTTTATTGATGGGCACCGCCCTCTGCATGGTGCTGGCGATGACATCATGTAAGAGTAAGGAGAGCGCTTATAAGAAGGCTTTCGAGAAGGCTCAGGCCACACAGACCACCACTCCCACCACTGCTCCCACGCAGACTACTACCAATGTGACTGTGGCTCCTGTGACCACCACAAAGCCCGCCACTGACTACAGCAACGTGAGTGTGCGTACCGAGAATGTGCAGCTCGTGTCGGGTGCACCCCTCAAGGCTTACAGCGTGGTAGTGGGCAGCTTCGGCGTGCAGGCCAATGCTACTCGTCTGAGCAGCACTCTGGCTGGCAAAGGCTACACTCCCCGTGTGGTGAAGGCAGCTACTGCCCAGGGCGCTATGTTCCGTGTGGTGGCCACCAGCTTCAACACCAAGGGTGAGGCAGCACAGAGCCGCGCTACACTTGAGGGCCAGTATCCTGGCGCTTGGCTGCTGTACCAGAAGTAATCGGGGACTCCTTCCGCTGTAGCAGAACGCATGGGAAGGGTCTTGTCAATAGACTATGGGGTCCGTCGCACCGGCTTGGCTGTGACGGACCCTTTGCAGATAATAGCGGGCGGACTGGATACCGTGCCCACCCATCAGTTGATGGATTATCTGAAGAAATACGTGGAGCGTGAGCCGGTGGAGCGGTTTGTGATGGGACTCCCCAAGCAGACCAACGGGCGCGACAGCGACAATCTGCCGCGCGTGAAGGCGTTTGCCGCCAGGCTTGCCAAGCAGTTTCCCGCCATCCCCATCGAGTTGTGGGATGAGCGCTATACCAGCGTGCTGGCCCACCAGACCATGCTGGAGGGCGGATTGGGCAAGAAGGCCAGGCAGAACAAGGCGCTCGTGGATGAGATAAGTGCCGTCATCATCCTGCAGGGATGGATGGAGAGGCGCAGGGGCATCTGAACCGGTTGCCCATGACAAGCGTCACAGGCGGGCCGAAAGCCAGCCCGTGATACATTATATAATATAGCAACATGATATTACCTATTTATACATACGGCCAGCCTGTACTGCGTCAGGTGGCCGAGGAGATTGACAGTTCGTATCCCCAGCTGGACCAGGTGATAGCCGACATGCGCGATACTCTGGTCAAGAGCGATGGTATCGGTCTGGCAGCACCCCAGGTGGGACTCAGCATCAGGCTGGTGGTCATCGACCTCACCCCATTGGCCGGGGAGATGCCAGAGTATAAGGACTATGTGCACACGTTCATCAACCCCTACATCGAGGAGTATGACGAGACCGAGACAGACGTTTCGGAGGAGGGTTGTCTCAGCATTCCCGGCATTCATGAGAGTGTGCGAAGGCCCACACGCATACGTGTAACCTATCAGGATGAGCAGTTCCAGCCCCACGACGAGTGGGTGGGCGGCTACCTGGCACGTGTCATGCAGCATGAGTTTGACCATCTGGACGGAGTGGTCTTCACCGACCACCTGCAGGGGTTGCGCCGCCAGCTGACCCGCCCCAAGTTGCAGGCTATCGTCAAGGGACGCTTCTCGTGCAACTATAAGGTGAAGCTGCGTCGCTGAACCAGTCGGGTGCGAGGTTCCTCACAGCCCCGTCGGGCACAGCCCACAGGTTACTCCCCATGAGAAAGATTGCAAACAGGATCAGGCAAGCTCTACTGCGCGTGATGGCAGTGGGGCTGTTGCTCGTTGCAGGCACATGCGCTCAGGCACAGATCAATGCCGACCGCGTGCTGCTCATGGGACGTAATGCCCTCTATTATGAGGACTATGTGCTGGCCATCCAGCGCTTCAATCTGGTCATAAACGCCAAGCCTTGGCAGGCAGAGCCATATTTCTATCGCGGGTTGGCCAAATTCTATCTCGAGGATTATCAGGGAGGAGAGATCGACTGCGGAAGCGCCTTGGAGCGCAACCCCTACGTGGGGCAGTACTACATGCTGCGTGCTCTGTGCCGCATCAATCGCGGCCGGTATGCACAGGCCGAGGAGGATTACGGGCAGGCTATCCGCATCTCGCCGCTCGACAAGAACTGCTGGCACAATCTGGTTCTCTGCCAGATGGAGCTCAAGGAGTATGAGCGGGCCGACTCCTCACTGGACCAGATGATCAGGTATTGGCCCAAGGAAGCCGACCAGTATGCTCTCAAAGCCCAGGTGGCACTGGCCCGCAACGACAGCGTGAGGGCAGAGCAGTGGGTGGATAGGGCGCTTGAGCTCAACGAGTATGAGGGTCAGGCGTGGAGCATGAAGTCCATGTTCCAGGCTGCACGGCATGAATACGCCCAGGCAGAAGCCTCGCTCGACAAGGCACTGGTGCAGATGCCCAAGATGGCCGGACTCTATATCAACCGTGCTCTGGCACGCTATTATCAGGACAACTTGCGGGGTGCCATGTCGGATTATGACGCTGCGCTGGACATCGAGCCCAACAACTATCTCGGACACTTCAACCGTGGACTGCTCCGGGCAAGCGTGGGGGAGGACAATCTGGCCATTGAGGACTTCAACTTTGTACTCAAGATAGAGCCCGACAATACCATTGCGCTCTATAACCGCGCACTTCTGCTCGATAATGTAGGCGACTACAAGGGCGCCATCAGGGACATCAGTGCTGTCATACGCGATTATCCCCAGTTCTGGGACGGCTACCGCAAGCGGGCTGCCATCCGCAGGAAGGTGGGAGATGTGTATGGTGCCGAGCGCGATGAGTTTGCCCTGCTCAAGGCACGTATGCAGGTGGCACAGGGAACCTACAAGAAAGACAAGAAGACACGAAAGAAGAGCGAGCACGCCATCGAGGACTATGACAAACTGGTGGAGGAGGATGTGCAGCAGCAGGAAAACGAGTACGCAAGCGATTACCGTGGGCATGTACAGAACCGCCAGACTGACCTGAGGGTGGAGCCGATATACGTGCTCTCCTATCATCCGCAGAAGTCGGAGATAAAGATGTACGTCCCCTACAGCCAGGATGTGGAGAATCTCAACAGCCGCCATGTGCTTCCCTCTACGCTCTATCTCACCAACAGCGAGAGCGGAATGGATGCCACACAGAGCGAGCAGCACATGAAGTCAATCGCCGAGGCTACGGCCGCTCTGGAGGAGAAGCCGCATGACAAGGCACTTCTCCTGCGCCGGGCGCTCGACTATTATCACGTGCGTGATTTCGAGAATGCCATTGCCGACATGAACGATTACCTGCAGCAGGAACCCGCCTCGCTGGTGGGACTGATGCTTAGAGCGCAATGCCGCTTTGCCCAACTGGAGGTGTCGCAGACTACAGCATCGGCTTCTGACCTGCGTCTGGGCTACCTCATGGTGCAGCAGGACTACAACCGCGCGCTGGAGCAGCATGCCGACTCGTCCTATCTGCTCTACAATGCCGCCTGTCTGATGGTGCAGCTGTCGGACTACTCAGGAGCCATCAGCCTCTTCGACAAGGCGCTGGCACTGGACAGCAAGTTCCCCGACGCCTATTATAGCCGTGGTGTGGCGCACATCCTGGCCGGGCATGTCGAACAGGGGCTCACCGACCTCAGCCAGGCAGGAGAACTGGGTCTTTACACGGCATATAGCCTTATCAAGCATTACTCAACGCACAAAAAGTGATGGAGAAAGGCAAAAACTTTTCATTATCAACACTCCTTTCATTAAAAAGGAGTAATTTTGCATTCCAGAACAATGGGATATATAAGGAATAAATAACACATACATCATGATAAAGATAACTTTCCCCGATGGGTCTGTACGCGAGTACGAGGCAGGAGTGACTGGACTGCAGATAGCAGAGAGTATCTCACAGCGCCTGGCACAGGATGTGGTGGCGTGTGGAGTGAACGGTGAGACTACCGAGTTGAACCGCCCCATCAACGAAGATGCTACCATCAACCTCTACAAGTTTGACGATGAGCAGGGCAAGCATGCCTTCTGGCACACCAGCGCCCACCTGCTGGCCGAGGCTCTGCAGGAACTCTATCCCGGCATCCAGTTCGGTTTTGGTCCCGCGGTAGAGAATGGTTTCTTCTACGACGTGCTGCTGCCCGACGGCAAGCAGATAAGCGAGGGTGACTTCAAGACCATCGAGGACAAGATGATCGAGTTGGCTCGCAAGAACGAGGCAGTAGTGCGCCAGGAGGTGAGCAAGGCAGACTGCATTGCACAGTTCCAGGCTGCAGGACAGATTTATAAGGTGGAGCACATCGAACAGGATCTGGAGGATGGCACCATCACCACATATACGCAGGGCAACTTCACCGACCTCTGCAAGGGTCCCCACATCCTTTCGACAGGCATCATCAAGGCTGTCAAGCTGATGAGCGTGGCTGGAGCCTTCTGGCGCGGCGATGCTACCAAGGACCAGATGCAGCGCATCTATGGCGTTTCATTCCCCAAGCAGAAGATGCTCACCGAGTATCTGGCTATGATAGAGGAGGCCAAGAAGCGTGACCACCGCAAGATAGGCAAGGAGATGGAGCTCTTCATGTTCTCAGAGCGCGTGGGTAAGGGTCTGCCCATATGGTTGCCCAAGGGTACCGAACTGCGCCTGCGCCTGCAGGATATGCTTCGCAAGATTCAGAAGTCATACGGCTACCAGGAGGTTATCACCCCCAATATCGGCGGCAAGAGCCTGTATGTGACATCCGGTCACTGGGATCACTACGGCAAGGACAGCTTCCAGCCTATCCACACACCCGAGGAGGATGAGGAGTATATGCTGAAGCCCATGAACTGCCCTCACCACTGCGAGGTGTATGCCTATCGTCCCCGCTCATACAAAGAGCTGCCTTTCCGCTGCGCGGAGTTCGGTACTGTGTATCGCTATGAGCAGAGTGGCGAGCTGCACGGACTGACCCGTGTGCGCTGCTTCACTCAGGATGATGCCCACATCTTCTGTCGTCCCGACCAGGTGAAGGACGAGTTCATCAAGGTGATGGAGATTATCCAGCATGTGTTCTGGATCTTCAACTTCACCGAGGAGAATGTTGAGGTGCAGATTTCACTGCGTGATCCCAAGAATACCGAGAAGTATATCGGAAGCGACGAGGATTGGAAAACAGCCGAGCAGGCTATCATCGACGCTTGTAAGGAGAAGGGCATGAAGGCCCGCACGGAACTTGGTGAGGCTGCTTTCTATGGTCCCAAGCTCGACTTTATGGTGAAGGATGCCATCGGACGCCGCTGGCAGTTGGGTACCATCCAGGTTGACTACCAGTTGCCACAGCGCTTCCAGCTCGAATACGTGGGTGAGGACAACCAGAAGCACCGTCCTGTGATGATCCACCGTGCGCCCTTCGGCTCCATGGAGCGCTTCGTGGCTGTGCTCATCGAGCACACTGCCGGCAAGTTCCCTCTGTGGCTCACACCCGACCAGGTGGCTATTCTCCCCATCTCGGAGAAGTTCAACGACTACGCCAAGGAGGTGAAGGAGTACTTCGACCAGCACGATGTACGCTCCTACATCGATGACCGCAGCGAGAAGATAGGACGCAAGATCCGTGACACTGAGCTCAAGCATGTGCCTTATATGGTGATTGTAGGCGAAAAGGAGGCTGCTGAAGGCCTCGTAAGCTACCGTCAGCAGGGCGGAGGCGAGCAAGGTACGGTGAAATTCGAAGATTTTTCAAAGAAAATCAACGAAGAGGTGCGCCGTATGACGGAAAAGTATTAATTTTGCACCGATTTTAACGTTTTTAATGAAGAAAGACAACGCAAAGCAGCAGTATCGGGTAAACGAACAGATTCGTGTACGTGAGGTACGCATCGTAGGTGATGGCATCGAATCCTCTGTAATGCCCACACGTAACGCTCTCCATCTGGCTGAGCAGAAGGGGGTGGACTTGGTGGAGATATCTCCCAACGCACAGCCTCCTGTGTGCAGGTTGATAGACTACAGCAAGTTCCTCTATCAGCAGAAGAAGCATCAGAAGGAGATGAAGGCCAAGCAGGTGAAGGTGGATGTGAAGGAAATACGTTTCGGACCACAGACCGACGACCACGACTACGAGTTCAAGTTGAAGCACGCCAAGGGCTTCCTCTCTGATGGTGACAAGGTGAAGGCGTTCGTCTTCTTCAAGGGACGAAGCATCCTGTTCAAGGAGCAGGGTGAGGTATTGCTCCTGCGCTTTGCAGCCGACCTGGAAGAATACGGAAAGGTGGAGCAGATGCCTCAGCTCGAGGGAAAGCGCATGATTATGTTCATCGCTCCCAAGAAGCAGCCCCAGGCTCCCAAGAAGGTGCTCGAATCAACGTTAAATGAGAAGCCCGCCGACGAAACTCCACGTGAGAAGAAGGCTCCACAGCAGAAGGCCCGCAAGGAATACACAGGCCCGAAGGTGGAAGGTGAGGACTTCGACGACTGAACAACAAACCTCAGAAATGGGGTGAAGTTCAGTAAGACAGAAAGAAAAGGGTAGTGCGTAACGCCTGGTATATGCGTTGCCACGCCTGAAATTAAACAATAAATAAACAAAAAACAATTATGCCAAAAGTTAAGACTAATTCTGGTGCTAAGAAGAGATTCTCATTCACCGGTACAGGCAAGGTAAAGCGTCATCACGCATACCACAGCCACATCCTGACCAAGAAGACCAAGAAGCAGAAGCGCAACCTGGATCACAGCGACATCGTTGTCACTGAGAACATGAAGCAGGTTCGCGACCTCCTCTGCAAGCGCTAATCGTCATTCATAGGCCAAGATATAGTTTTCACTTAAGTATTTAACCGGATGTCCAGCACGAAGTTCGTCCAACGATAGACGGCGCTGGCTTTCAAAAAAGAAAAATTATGCCAAGATCAGTTAATCATGTAGCTTCAAGAGCTAAGAGAAAGAAAATCCTGGGTCTGACCAGAGGTTATTTTGGTGCCCGCAAGAACGTATGGACCGTTGCCAAGAACACTTGGGAGAAGGGTCTTACCTATGCCTTCCGTGACCGCCGTAACAAGAAGCGCAATTTCCGCGCTCTCTGGATTCAGCGTATCAACGCTGCTGCCCGCCTCGAGGGTCTGAGCTACTCTCAGTTGATGGGTTTGCTGCACAAGGGTGGCATCGAGATCAACCGCAAGGTTCTTGCTGACCTCGCTGTCAATCACACCGAGGCATTCAAGGCCATCGTAGCTAAGGTGAAGTAAGGAGCAGGGAACATCATTCCCCGGTTCTTTATAACAAACAGAGGAGCATAGTCTGTCATCAGGCTGTGCTCCTTTCTTTTCTCCCTTTTCCTCCCCTTCCTTTCCAAGCGTTTCTTGGATATTTGGCGAGACGGCATAAGTTTCTGTCTCCAGGAGCTACGGGGAACATCTTTATTCCCTTTGGTTGGCATGACAGACTCCAGGGGCAGGAAATGTATGTCCGCAGGCGTTTGCCCGTGGCAATCCCTTCCAGTGTGACCAGTATAGGTGAAAGCGCGTTCTATGGATGCTACCGCCTCACCACAGTGGAGATCCCCACCTCAGTAACGCAAATAGGCCGACACGCTTTCAAAGAATGCAATAAGCTCAAAGCCTCTATAAAGAAAGACCTTCGCGCCCGCTTCGGTGACGAATTGTTTGATTAAAGCAGATTGTCAGGCCCTTGATGCAGAAAAGCGGAGAGAACTTCTGAGGGGGCTGGTGCATGATGCATATATGGCGGGAGATAAGCAGGCCGAATGCCATAATCATGTTCCATTATATGGTCTCAGAATGATAATATTCTCCCGTTTAAGTGCTCTCGTTTCCCCGAATATTTCATATCTTTGCAGTGTAAGAGGTACATTTTTTCTGTTAATGTAGCCAAGTGCATCAGGCAGTATGTCCTTGGGAGTGTATGAAGTGCGGCATCCTCCTTATGTAGTGTATAAACCGCACGTCTAAAACCGAAAAAGATATGGCAATAGAGACAACAACAGCCAGTCATCAGAATCAGACTGGCACCAGTATCGCCAATGAATGGAGTGGCGCATTCAGAAACGGACAAGTCCTTAGCGTTTGTGATGGTGACATTCTTGAGATGCCCGCAAGCCTCGAAGCCTGCAAGGGCAAGATTGTGGTTCACGAGAACTTCAATAACGCGCAGAGCATTGTGGTTAAGGCCAAGACCGCAGCTGGGGTAGAGAAGGAGGTAGAGTTCTGGCCAAACTCTGTATGCCGTTCAATCGGCGAATTCAAGCCTGCACGTGTTCCTGGCGATGTGCCTGTAGCAACTGGTCGTCGTCCTGCCAATGACGGCGCTGTAGTTGACGATTTGGTCAACTGCATAGACGTTGCAGAGGCAATGGGCAAGCTGTATGGCAAGAAGCTTCTCTTTACTTTAAGAGAAGAAGTTGTTGCCTTGCGCTACGGCACCAAGGACACATACAAGGCGAAGATTTGGACAATCACCTACGCGTGATTTGCATTTTCGGGAGACTTTGCAGTAGAGACTGCATTGTCTCCCACAATGATGTCCATATCTATGTACGTCCAACAAGTTATCCTTTAAATGTATGGGGGTGGTTTATGTTGGATGGTACAAGTGTATTGCGCTTTGTTCGGTATTAGCATTGTGGGGTTCGACTCCCCACAATGTAACACGTTGAATGCCATTTCAAGTTAAGTGTATAGGAGACGGTCTCCTGTACATCCCGTGATTCTCCGAGAGTATGTTCCACTAAAACAAGGATTAAGACTTGAATGCAGCGTTCAATGTGTTGTTACATACCTCCGAGAGTATGTTCCACTAAGACAGTTTTACTTTTCCTTTTTGTTTGTTGGTTTGGGATATACGTGTTTGCATTCGCAGTTGCTCATTGATGGTCATGTGCATCACTGGATTATGGCTACGAGGAGGTTCTGCTTATCTTTTGCGGACTTGTTCGTGGGTTTACTGGCGCTTATGGCGTTTTGAGGGAGAGACCTCCGGTCATGGTGAATGGCTGGAAGTCTCTCTTTTCTTGGATACCTTATATATATAATGTGTGTCTCGTGTATTGAAGGCAAAGTATATGAAGAATTCACGGTAGTGTTTCACTGAGTGTGTCTGAGGCAAGTTCATTCAAGCCTGTAGACCTCA
>SAMEA104315421__coassemble_624_pt1 | contig 44335 bp, 32 predicted proteins | sample SAMEA104315421__metabat2_low_PE_030 | metagenome-assembled genome bin SAMEA104315421 (sample SAMEA104315421) | gut metagenome | biome: Monkey gut; feature: monkey-associated habitat; material: faeces | place: China | collected 2013
GACTGCAACAAGCAGTTCGGAATCCGTATGGGGACAAGCCAGGTCAAGACGACTCGCAAGGAGGCAGAAGCAATGCCAGAGGAGCCCGAGGGAAAGCTTGGCAGCGTGATAGTGGTGGAGAATGTGTTCCATTACAGGCAGGTGATAGACCTGGAGATGGGCGATAACGTGTTTGGCAGATACGTGCGAGGAACCAGCATCAACAAGCCCATCGAGACCGTTGACCCCAGTGTGGATACCAAGCATTGCATCATCAGAGTGCAGCGCAACAAGCGTGGTGACCTCCAGTATATCCTTCGCGATGCGCCCAGCAATACTGGCACTTTCTATATGAATGAGATTCTGCGTGACCAGGACCGCGTTCGCCTCTCCGACTCAGACATCATCACCATCGGTGCCACCACACTCATCCTCCGCACGGCAGACGCCGAGGAGGAAGAGTAAGCAGTCTATCTGTTCTTCGCTGGCAGGAAGAAAGATTAGCAACAGCCTCACACGCCTTTTGTGAAAATGCCGTCTTGGCTTTGTCGCAACCAAATAAAAGCAATATCGCTTCTTGCTTCCCCAAGAAACTCTTCCCCTAAAGCAACCGGCAGTCACCAGAGTTGTTCTTGGCTTGTTTGGGCTTGGCAGATAGTCCGAACGCTCCTTCCCAAATCCTTTCATCATACTTGTTTTTCCGCTCCATAAGGCCGGGGCGTTTCCCGCAGTGCGGTGCAGTTCCATTCGCAGCGTGCTGTGATTGCCCACGCAGCGTGCTGCGATTGTCCGTGCAGCGTGCTGCATGTGTTCAGGCAGTTTGCTGAAGTCTCCGTTTGCAACCTTTGTACGGCCATACGCAGCCTGCAAACGGCCGTACAAAGGTTGCGTATGTGCATCCAAAGACTGCAAACGGAGATTTCACTTGGCATCGTGAAGACTCATATCAGGGTGCAGGGATGAATGATGAAGGCTGTTGGGAAATCTGTTCTTCGCTCCTGCATCCTCTTCACGATGCCCTGCAGGCAGGTTTGAAATGCTTTGCTTTCCGCTCGTAGCACCGCTTGGATGATGCTTGCAGCAGGTTCTTCCTGGCTGTTTACGGACTTTGTCTTCGCTTCACACGGGATTGGCTGATGCCAGGATGCAGAATGCAGTCTGTCCGTGACGGTCTTGACGGGTGTCTTCGTGAGTGATGAAGCCAGGGAAGAAGGGGAGTGCCCGGGTGTGGGAGAGGTATTGACAGAAAGGGGGCTGCATTGTGTGTTGGTTTCACAATGCAGCCCCCTTTCTGATTCTATTGTTCTCCTTCTGGTCCTGCAGCATGATGGGCGTATAGCCGGGATGCTGTGCAGGCGGGAGGTGGGTGTCTTGTCGGGAATGTTTTAGAAGCCGAAGTAGCGCTTGGCGTTGTAGTAGCAGATGTCGGCTATCATCTGTCGGATGAAGGGCATCTCGCTTTCGGGCAGCAGTCCGGCCTCCACATCGCGGCCAACCATGCGGCAGAGGCAGCGGCGGAAGTACTCATGGCGGGGGTAGGAGAGGAACGAGCGGCTGTCGGTCAGCATGCCCACAAAGCGGCTGAGCAGCCCTTGCAGCGAGAGGGCATTCATCTGGCGCTCCATTCCATCAAGCTGGTCGTTGAACCACCAGCCGCTTCCAAACTGGATCTTGCCTGGCTTGGGTCCCTGCTGGAAGTTGCCTGTCATGGTGGCAAGCATCTCGTTGTCAGAGGGATTGATGCAGTATAGGATGGTTTGTGCAAGCAGGTTCTCGCTGTCGAGAGCGTCCAAGAAACGAGCCATGGAGGCTGATGTATCCTGTGTGCCAATGCTGTCGTAGCCTGTGTCTGGTCCCAACTGCCGGAACATACGGCTGTTATTGTTGCGCATGGGACCGTAGTGGAACTGCTGTGTCCAACCGCTGCGGGCATCCATCCGGGCCAGTTCGAGCAGCAGGGCAGTATTGAACTGCTCGCTTTCCTCTGCGCTCACCTGCTTGCCGCTGAGGGCTTTCTGCAGGATGGCATCGGCCTGGGTGTCGCTGCATGGCATCCATGGGAAGCGGCTGATGCCGTGGTCGGAGAGGCTGCAACCCTGCTGTGCAAAGAAATCATGCCTCTTCTGCAGAGCATCGATGAGCGACCGGTAGTCCTTTATATCCGTGTCGGCTGCTTCGCCCAGGCGCTTGAGGTAGGCCGGATATTGCTCAGGCTGGTCGATGGCCAATGCCTTGTCGGGCCGCCAGGCGGGCAGTACCTTTACCTCGAAACCGCTCTCCCTGATGCTCCGATGATGCTCCAGTGTGTCGGCGGGGTCGTCTGTGGTGCACACCACTTCCACATTGTAGCGCTTCATCAGTCCTCTGGCCGAGAACTCCGGGCGGGCCAGCATCTCGTTGCATCGTTCATAGATGCTCCGGGCAGTGGCAGGCTTGAGGATCTCCTGTATGCCAAAGGCGGTGCGCAACTCCAGGTGCGTCCAGTGATAGAGCGGATTGCGCATGCAGTAGGGCATCGTTTCGGCCCATTTCTCAAACTTCTCCCAGTCGGAAGCATCGCCCGTGATGAAGCGCTCGTCCACACCATTGGCACGCAGCGCACGCCACTTGTAGTGGTCGCCGCCCAGCCATAGTTCGGTGATGCTACGGAACTTGTGGTCCTCGGCTATCTCCTTGGGATTGAGGTGACAATGATAGTCGATGATGGGCAGAGAGGCAGCCTCCTCGTGATAGAGCACCTTGGCGGTGTCTGTGTCGAGCAGGAAGTCCTTGTCCATAAAGGGTTTTATGTGTGTGTGCATCTTTCTCTTGTTTTATGGTAAGAATAATCAGATGGCAAAGACATTGAATCCTCCGTCCACCACAGCCACTGTGCCTGTGACGAAGGCTGACGCTTCGCTGATGAGGTACTGTATTGTGCCGCACAGTTCTTCGGGCTTGCCGAAGCGCTTGAAGGGAGTCTGACGGATGATGTCGTTGCCTCGCTCGGTGAGTTCACCGTCGGGTGTGGTGAGCAGCGAGCGGTTCTGGTCGGTGAGGAAGAAGCCCGGAGCAATGGCGTTGACACGTATGCAGGGGCTGAACTTGCTGGCTACCTCGTTGGCCAGGAAGGCTGTGAGGTTGCTGATACCGGCCTTGGCGGCTGCATAACCCATCACTCGCGACAGGGGACGGAATGCTGCCATGCTGCTGAAGTTCACTATGCTGCCGTGCCCAGCCTCTGTCATGGGCTTGAGGAAAGCCTGTGTGGGGATGAGGGTACCCGTGAGGTTGACGTTGAGCACGCGCTGAAACTCCTCCACCTGCACGTCGAAGAGGGTCTTTCCAGGCGGAATGGTTGCCCCTGGCATGTTGCCTCCTGCGGCATTGAGCAATGCATCTACGCGCCCATAGAGGCGTACCACCTCATCGCGCACCTGGTTGACAGCCTCGATGTCGGTCACATCGCACACCATGAAAGTGGCGTGCCCACCCTGCTTGCGGATGTCTTCGGCCAACTCTTCGCCTACGTCCTTTCTGCGTCCCAGCAGAACAACCTTGGCACCTTCGCGTGCCAGATGTGAGCCAATGGCACGTCCCAACACGCCTGTACCGCCAGTGATGACCACCACTTGGTCCTTAATATCAAACAGTGACATATACTTATCCTCCTCTGTCTTTATGTTGTTTGTTCTATGTTATTTGTCTTCTCTTGCTTCCTGTGGGAGCTGCTTATGCCCACGCGGGTGCGATCACTCCTTGGGGGCAATACCCAGTTCGTCATCCACAGTGGCCATGATGCCCTCCACCTGGCCCAGTGCAAGCATGCGGCCATGGAAGCTGTAGCCTGCATTGTAGCCCATCTTCTCGTCGCCCAGCATCAGTGGAGCATGATCCACACGCATTGGCAGACCGGGATTGATGCTCTGGAAGATGCGCACCAGCTCTATGATATGTGCTCTGCCACCCAGATGGCTTGCCTCCTTGAAGTCCCCTCCGGGCAATACATTGGTGCTGCGCAGGTGCACGAAGTGGGTTCTCCCGGCATACTTTCTGGCCAGCGCAGGCACATCATTGTGCGCTCCGGCGCTGAGCGAGCCGGCACAGAAGGTGAGTCCGTTGTGCTTGTCGGGCACAGCATTGAGCATCCACTCGATATCCTGGTCGCATGATACGATGCGCGGAAGCCCCAGAATCTGCAATGGCGGGTCGTCGGGATGCACGCACATGTTCATCTCCCAGCGGTTGCAGACGGGCATGATGGCCTCGAGGAAATACTTCATGTTTGCGCGCAACTGCTCTTTGTCGATACCGTCATAGAGTGCCAGGAGCGAGCGGAATATCTCCACCGGCCGCTCATCATGCTCTGTGATGTTGCCGTTGACGAATCCCTGTGTCTTCACGATGATGTTCTCCACCAGCCTGTGTTCGTCTTCGGCGGTGAAGTGATGGCTCATGCGCTCCACTTCCTCCAGCGTCTCGGCTGTGTAGTCGGCCTCTGCACGCTTGCGCTTGAGTATCTTGCAGTCGAAATATGCAAACTCTGCATGGCTGAAATAGAGGCTTGAGGTGCCGTCGCCATTGGGGTGGGTGAGGTCGGTGCGAGCCCAATCGAGCACGGGCATAAAGTTGTAGCAGATGGTGTGCACACCCTCCCGGCCCAGATTTTCCAGGCTTATGATGTACTTCTCTATCAGCTCATCGCGGTCCTTACCCCCGTACTTGATGCTTTCGCATACGGGCAGACTCTCCACCACACTCCATCTCATGTGGTGCTGTTCGATATATTCCCGCATGGAGCGGATGTCTTCACGGCTCCACACTTCGCCGTTGGGGATGTGGTGCAGCGCGGTCACTATACCCTCCACACCTATCTGCCGGAGCATGTCCAGCGTAATCTTGTCCTGACGGCCAAACCACCGCCATGTCTTTTCAAGCATCAGTCTTCCTGTTATGAATGTTGAACTATAAGTGTAGGATTGCACTCCTTCTGCCCGGGATATGGGCTTCGGAGCAGATTCCATTGTCTCTGATTTACTTGCTTACTTTATTTTCACCGGTTTGTAATGCGGCACCAGAGCCTTCAGGATGCACCATCCTGCCAGGTAGGCAAGCGCACAATAGATGAAGATGATGAAGTAGCCGGCGGGTTTTCCCTCGAAGCCCAGGAACGTCATGTTGGTTTCGGCAGCGTAGTCAAAGAGGTGGCCGCTTATCTTGTTGATGGCGTACGAACTGATGCCACCAGCCATACCGTTGATGCCGGTCATGGTGCCCACGGCTTTGCGCGGGAACAAGTCGCTGGCCACAGAGAACAGATTGGCTGACCAAGCCTGATGCGAGGCACCTGCCAGACCAATCAGTATGACTGGGAACCAGTAGCTGATGGTGCCCAGAGGCTGTGCAAAGAGGGTGAGCAAGGGCAGAAGGGTGAAGGCGAACATGGCCTTCAGGCGGGCATCATAGGCATTGAGGCCCGTGCGCTGCATGATGATGGTGGGCAGCTTGCCGCCGTAGAGCGAAAGCATGGTGATGGCATAGAGCACGAAGATGAGCATCATGGCCGTCGGGTTGTCGGACTTCAGGTGATAGACATCGCTTATGTAGGCGGGAGTCCAGAAGAGGAAGAACCACCACACACCGTCGGTCACCATCTTGGCCAGGAAGATGGCCCATGCCTGAGGCAGGCGCAGGAAGTGGCTCAAGGGGATGCTCTTCTCCTCGTTCTTGTCGCTTTCCTGGGCAGCAGCGCTGCTTGCTTCAGCCTCAATGCCTTGCTGGATATATTCGAGTTCGGCCTTGTTGACGTGCTTGCAGTCTTCTGGACGGCGGTAGATCCACAGCCAGAGTCCCAGCCACACGAAGCCCAGTGCGCCGATGATGATGAAAGCCATCTCCCATCCACCGCCTATGCCCATCTCCTTGAACCAATGGGCCAGCAGGGGTATGCTGAGTGGTGCGATGAGTGCACCCACGGTGGAACCGCTGTTGAAGATGCTGGTGCTGAATGCGCGGTCCTTTGGCGGGAAGTATTCTGCGGTCACCTTGATGGCAGCAGGGAAGTTGCCGCTCTCGCCCACAGCCAGTACGATGCGTGCTATGATGAAGAACCATGCGCTCACGCTGGCTATGCTTACGGCCAGCGCACCTGTTGCATTGAAGAGGTCTTCACGTCCGCCCAGGTCGAGCCAACCGATAGTGGCCAGTCCGCAAACGGCATGCAGGCAGGCACCCAACGACCATATACCGATGGCCCACAGGTAACCCCGGCGTGTGCCAATCCAGTCCATGAAGCGACCGCTGAGCAAGTTGGCCACCGCATAGACCAATGAGAAGATGGCGGCAACATTGCCGTACGTGCTGTCGGTCCAGTGGAACTCGGGTGCGATGAAGTCCTTCCAGGTGAGCGAGAGCACTTGGCGGTCCATGTAATTGATAGTTGTGGCCATGAAGAGCATGGCGCAAATGACCCACCTGTAGTTGGTCATCTTCGGCGATGTGGAGTTGTTTGTAGCCATTTCTGCTTTTTGTTGCTGTTTTTGTTGTGCTCTGCCAGTGTTTATTGTGCACTCACAAGGCGGTCAGAGCCTATTCTCAATGCAAATTTAATAAAATTCGCGGTACAGGGGCACTCGCTTTGCAAAAAAAGACACTTGCTGGTATTATTTTTGCTCTTTGCTGCGTAGATTAAGCTGGAATGCTGGGTTTTGGAGGAAAAAGAGCCCCTGGACGGGAGCTGGTGGACTGAGATATGACGGGATACATGGAACGCGGCGTTGGTTAGACGCCTTCTGCCGATGAAGGAGCTTCCCTGCAGATTGCCCAATGTCCTCTGCATACCGGCTTTTCACTCCCTTGGATTACTCATGCTTCTCTCTCTTCTCCTTATATAATATATGCGCGCGCGATGTGGCAAAGAAAAGGACCGCACTGCGAGGTTTGTTTCGCGATGCGGTCCTTGGTGCTATAGCGGGTTATTTGTTCAGCATGAGTTTCACTGCCTGCTCTATCTGAGTGTCCTTGCCATTGATAAGGTCAGTGGGGGAAAGGTAGCACTCGATGTCGGGCTCCAGCTGTTGGTTCTCCAGGAACTGGTCTCTGTTGTCGAGCGAACCAACCTGCGGGATGCCGAACACGTAGCTGCCCACGGTCTCCCACCACACAGCGGTCATGGTGCCAGGTACAGGAGCGCCCACCAGTTTGCCTATTCCCAGCTCGTGGTAGAGCCATGGAGTGCCGTGTGCATTGGAGTAGTTGTCCTCACAGATAAGCATGCACGAGGGTTTCACCCAGCGGTTGAACGGGTCGTCACCGATGTGCTGTCCACGTGGCATATAGCGTACACTGCGCTTGCCGGACAGCAGTTCGCACACATCATTGTGCAGCCATCCGCCTCCGTTGTGGCGTGTATCCACGATGGCAGCATCCTTCTGGCGGTTCTTGTCGCTGAGAAGAGTGCGGTACAGCTCATGGAAACTCTCGCCGTTCATCGCTTCGATGTGCACGTAGGCCAGCTTGCCGCCTGACAGACTATCTACCAACTGTGTGTTGCGACGCACCCAGCGGCGGTAGAGCAGATCGTTCTGTGCACCCGACGAGATGGGTCGCATGAGTATGTCTTCCTTTATGCCCTTCACGGTGAGCCTTGTGAGCACACCGGCCTTGCCTGCCAGCAGGGGCCAGAAGTCGGTGCCAGCCTCGATGGTCTTGCCGTCGATGGCAGTGATGATGGCACCAGGCTTGATGCGTGAATGGGTGTCCAATGGACCTCCAGGCAGAGTCTCTGCCAGCCGGATGCCAGCTCCCTGGTAAGTTTCATCTATCAGCGCTCCCAGTTCGGCTGTAGAGAGCGCGCTGTTGTAGGCACGATAGCGGCAGCCCGTATGCGATACATTCAGTTCGCCCAGCAGTTCGCTGGCCAGGATGCTGAAGTCGTATCCGTTGTTGATATGCGGCAGGAACTTCTTATACACGCTGTAGAGCGAATCCCATGGAGCGCCGTTCATGCCAGGATCATAGAGTTTCTCCTTGGTCTGCTTCCAGATATGCTCATAGAGGCAAGCCTGCTCCTCCTGCGTGCGATATGAGGCGAAAGTCTCGAAGGGAACGTTCTTGATGGCCGATGTGGCAAGTTCCAGACGCTGGATGGTGCCGCCTCCGTCAGTGAAGAAACAGTATTTCAAGTCCTTGTCAGGACGCAGCGAACCCGCGCTGATGTTCTGGAGCTTGAGTTCCGTGCGCTCTTCCTTGAAGTCGCGTACCCACAGAGCCATGTTGCCATTGTATGGCGCGATGAAATAGAGCTTGGTGCCCTTGCTGTCCATGATGGCATCTCCCAGGTTGGTAGAGGTGGGAGTGAGGCGGATGGTGCGTGTTTCGAGGTTGTCGAGGTCGAACTGCAAATCCTTCACTTCCTGCTTGGTGCTGTCCTTCTTGCTCTTCTTGTTGTCGGAGGATGCCTCCAGCAGCGCCACATCTTCCTTTGACAAGCGGAACTCATCATAGGCGGCAGCGTCGAAGAACATCACATACTCGTCTCGCTCAGAGCCCCACGAACCGTGAGCACGGTAGCCGGCACGGTCGCTCTGGAATATCATGGCACGTCCGCCCATTACCCAGCGTGGGCTGCTGTCTGAGTATCCGCTCTGGGTCAAGTTGATTGGCTCGCCCTTGCCATCGGCTCTCAGCAGGGCGATGTCACCTATGCACCAGCCTGCAGTGCCGTTGTAGTTGGCCAGCAACCATTTTCCGTCGGGGCTCCAGGTGAAGTACTGGTCGCCGTCGCTATAGCTGTAGGTGTATTTTCCATCCATCACTGTGTGTGCGTTGCCGTTCTTCACGTTCATCACCTTGATGGTTGTGCGGTTCTCCAGATAGGCAATCTGCTTGCCGTCGGGGCTGTATGAAGGCTGGAAGGAGGTGGTCTTTCCGTCGGTCAGACGACGCTCCACCGTCTGGGTGCAGTAGGCAAAGGATTTCTCCTTGTCGTCCTTTATCTCACATTCATAGATGCCCCAAACGCCATCACGCTCAGAGTCGTAGGCCACCGCTTTGCCGTCGGGACGGAAAGTCACAGTGCGCTCACGCTCGGGGGTGTCGGTCAGCTGGCGAGTGGTCTTGTTATCTACATCGGTCACATATACGTCGCCATTGAGGATAAAGGCCACCTGCTTGCCATCGGGCGATACGCTCACCGATGAAGCTCCCTGCCTTACCTTGCTCCGGCGCATGGGTTCGGCCTGCTTGTCACTGATGATGGAAACCTCCACGCGATGTGGTTCGCCTCCGGGTGTGAGGGTGTAGATGCTTCCGTCAAAGGAGAAGCAGAGAGTTCCCTGATTGGATGCGGAGAGATAGCGCACGGGTGAACCATGGAAATGAGTGAGCTGCTTGCGGCTGCCATTGTCTGTGCGGAGTGCCACATTGAGTGTTCCGTCCTCCTCGTCAATGCAGTAGAATCCCTCGCCTGTGGGGTTCCACAATGGGTCGCGCACTTCTACGTGCGTGGTGGTGAGCTGCTTGTACTGTCCGTCCTTCACGCTCCACACGTCGCGCGTGATGCTGCTCGTGTGGTGTTTGCGCCATGTGTCCTCGTATCCCTTTACATTATTATATATAATAGAGCCGTCTTTGCCCACGCACAGATTGTCCATCGGCAGGGCAGAATAGAGGGTCTGACGGCCACCGGAGATGCTTACACGGTACATCTTCTTGTATGTTCCGCCCGGGAAAACAATCTCTGAGGCGGTGGGATGGCCGGTTCGGCTGAACAGGATGGTGCTGTCATCGAGCCATCCAGCCACTGTCTCGGCGGCACTGTGGCTGGTCAACCGCTGTGCCGGACCGCCTTCTGCTGGCATTACATACACATCCATACTGCCCGCACGGTCGCTGCTGAAGGCGATATGTTTGCCGTCGGGACTCCAGAAGGGAGCGGTGTCGTAGGCAGGATTGGTGGTCAACTGACGTGCCGCACCACCTTCGGCGGGTACGGAATAGATGTCGCCCATATAAGAGAAGGCAATCTGCTTGCCGTCGGGACTGATTCTGACTGGACGCAACCAGAGAGGCGCATCGCCTGCCAAACAGTGCAGCGAGCCTGCAGAAAGAAGCAGCGCTGCGGAAAAGAACTTTGCTAAGAGTGATTTATGCATGCTTACTTACATAAGAGATTTATCATGTAAAGGAGGTAGCAGAGCAGCAGGAAACAACCTTCCCACTTCTCTATCTTGCCTCGGGTGAAGGATACTATCCACACGATGATACCGCTTCCCACCAGAGCTATCCAGTCGGTGAGGGCAATGTTCTCCACCTGCATGGGACGGATGAGTGTGCACAAGCCCAGGATGCCTGCGATGTTGAACACGTTGCTGCCTATTACGTTGCCCACAGCAAGGCCTTCACGCCCCTTGCGGGCCGCTACCATACTGGTGGCCAATTCGGGCAGACTGGTTCCGCCTGCCAATATCGTCAGACCTATCACGCTCTCGCTCACACCCCAGTGACGTGCCATGGATGCTCCCTTACTGACCATCAGGCGCGCTCCAATGACCAGAGCCGCCATGCCGATGATTATCTGGAAGGCAAGAACCAGGTATGAGGCAGTCTTCTCTGCCTCCTTCTCTTTCTCTGCCTTCCTGTTCTTGCGGGCCAGATAGAAGGTGTAGTAGATGTAGATGGCAAAGAAAACCAGGAATATCAGCGCATCGCTGCGGCTGATGGTGCTGTCAAAGAAGACCAGCCCGAAGAGCATCAATGAAACCAATATTGTGATGGGCATATCCCTGTAGAGCAATGCCTTGTCAACAGCCAGTGGCAGCACCAGTGCCGAAGCACCCAGAATGACCAGACTATTGAAGATGTTGCTGCCGATGATGTTGCCTGTGCTCATGTCGGCACTTCCCTGCAAGGTGCTGAGCAGACTTACCATAAACTCGGGGAGGCTGGTTCCCGCCGCCACGATAGTAAGTCCGATGACTAGTTCGCTCACGTGCCATTTGCGGGCCAAGCCCGATGCGCCGTCCGTAAAACGGTCGGCTCCCCACAGGACCAGCACTATGCCGACCAGCAGGAGGATAATTTCGAGTACCATATAAATAATGTGTAAAAACGGAATATATCTGCAAAAGTACGGCTTTCTGCTCAATGCCTTCTCTCGTGTAAGCAAAAACGTTAAAAAACGCAGTGGATTTGCATCTTTATTCCAAAACGGGTTGCAATCTGATAAATACTTTGTATATTTGCATCGAAATTGCGTAAGCATACCAAAGGATACAATATCACGACAGAAAAAAGTATAATCACAACAGACTTATGAAATTGAGAAAGATTGCATTTGCCGTTGCTCTTGCCGTTGCGGCTGCCCCTGCTTTCGCACAGGATTTCACAGACAAGGACCTGAACGAGCGTATCGGTTACTCAAACAACAACAATGAGGACAGCATCAAGGCTGGCCGCGGCTATGTGTCGTACTTCCAGCAGAGCATGGCGAACCAGGACTGGAAGGGTGCACACATGAACTATGAGTGGCTCATCAAGAATGCTCCTTTTGCCATCACAGGTATCTACACACAGGGTCCTTACATGTTCTTCCAGCTGATCAGCAGTGAGAAAGACCAAGCCAAGAAGCTTGCCTACTTTCAGGAGATGATTTCTCTCTTCGAGGCACGCCAGAAGAATCTGGATGTACTGAATACTTTTGCAAAGACCAAGTCAACCTTGGGCGACGTGCTCGCGCTGAAGGCTGACTACTACAACTGGACTGCTCCCACCATCCAGGGCTCTGGCTATACGCTGAACAAGTCATATGAGAACTACAGCAACGCCATCAAGATGATCAACGAGAAGGGTGGACGTGAGATTGAAGGTTCTGTGCTCCAGAACTTCTTCCTCGTGAGCGATGCCATGTACAAGACTGCCCCCACCGCTCTGAGAGAGCAGTATCTGCAGGACTATATGGATAGCAAGGACGCTTGTGAGAAGATGCTCCAGCTGGCCAAGGAGGCTCAGCAGGCAGGTGACACTGCCAAGGCCAGCAAGCTGCTGGCTAAGTATGACGGCCCTCTGGCTCTGATTGAGCAGACATTCAGCGCAAGCGGTGCTGCTGATACAGCGCAGATTATCGCCATCTATACCAAGAAGTTGGATAACTACAAGGGTGATATCAACAAGTTGAACAGTGCTCTGACCTTGATGGCACAGAATGATTGCGATGACAGCGGCATCTATTATCAGTACGCCGAGGCTGCTTATGCCATCGAGCCTACATTCACCAGCGCCATCGGTCTGGCTCAGAAGGCCCAGAAGGATGGTCAGGCAGAGAAGATGCTGGAGTATTACAATAAGGCTCTCGAGCTTTGCTCAAGCGACGCAAAGCGTGGCGCTATCTGCTTGAATATTGCCAATGGTCTGACCAAGAGCAAGCAATACACCGGTGCACTGACTTATGCAGAGAAGGCTATTGGCTACAACGCTGACCTCAAGGGTAAGGCTTATCTGAAGGAGGCTAACGTTTACACTATGCTGGGACAGTATCCCAAGGCTATCGAGTACTGCACAATGGCAAGCGCAGAGGATATCACCGTGAGCGGAAGTGCTGACCGTCTGAAGCAGAGCATTCAGAAGGTGCAGGCCAACCAGGCTGCCAACGACCGTGCACGTAAGGCTTACGACGACTTCATCAAGAGACAGAAGGCTGAGGAGGCATTCTGGACTGGTGGTGCGAAGTAAGGTGTGATACCCGTTCCGCCTCTCTTTTCCTGCGGGGAAAATGAGTTGGAACAGAAAAGAAAGGCTATTGACGCAACCACCCCATATTGTGGTTGAAAGATATTGAAAGTGGTGAGACCCCTGACGGAGATAATCTGTCAGGGGTCTCATTGCGTATATAGGCGTCGGCGGAAGGTGCCAAGAAAGCTTGGGAGAAGGGTTTTGCCTACGTCTCATTATATATATAAGTGTTGGGTGAGGAGTTTTGTCGGGCGTCTTGGCATGTTTGACAGGCGAAAGAAGCGCTCGGAATTCTTTGGTAGGGTGTTTGTGCTTGTTCTTGTCAAATCCATCCGTGTGCCGTTTGGCGGTGATTTAAGGGACGGTTTATGGGGATGGAGCGGTGGGATGAGGAATGTTTCTTGCTGATAGAACGGTACCGAGCAGGCAGACTTTCTTTGCTCTTCGTCGTACAGCAGAGCTGTCGTCCGATTGGCTCATTGGGGTGCGTCGGCTGTTGCATCGCGCTGTGTTTGTCGTCGCAGCGCAATGCGATTGGTTTTCCAGCGCGCTGTGTTTGTCATCGCAGCCTGTCGCGTTTATCATCGCAGTCTGTTTTGTTTGTTGCTGTTTCTTTCTGCGGTGTTTCTTGCTCCTGCTTTCTTGTGGATCTTTTCCTTTGCCTGCTCGTTTGTGTAGGAATGTTATCGAGTTGAGGTTTGCTCTCTGTGCGGCTGGCTGCTTCGTAATTGTCTAAGGTGAAGAAATGCCTTGATTTCTACAAGGATAGTGTTTGAATGTGTTTTTCTTGTTTCTGGAAGAAATCGTCCAATAGTCTTTCGGGCCTTTGTTTGTGTTGAAAATCAGGCAGTAAACGCTTGTCTTGTTGTCTTTTTTGCCCTCTCTTTTGATACGAATATGTCCGCGTTTTAACTTTTTTAACATAAAAACGCGGCCAAACGGACAAAAATCCTCTGCAATCCATTGTGCTTTGAAAAAAGATGTGTAACTTTATGCTCAGAAAGATGAAAAATGGACGGAAAAACGTTCATTTGGAACAGAAGATCGATGAATAAAGGTAAGATATCAATAGGAGTGCTTGGCTTCGGTCGAATGGGACGCAAGCACGTCAGGGAGCTTGTCAAGAATGACCTTTGGGATGTGGCTTGTATTTGCGACATCGACCCTGGGCGTGCAGCTTCGGCTGCTGAATTGGCTCCGGGTGCAAAGTTCACCACCAATGAGGATGATATATTCCTCAATCCCGATATCGACTGTGTGGGGCTCTTTGCTCTGGCTGACTCCAGAGCCAGCCGTATAGAAAGGGCGCTCAAGTGCGGCAAGCATGTGATATGCGAGAAGCCCTTGGCCTACAAGAGAGAAGACGAGTGGAAGGTGGTGGAGATGGAGAAACGCTCCGACAGAGAATGCACGGTGAACCTCTATTTGCGCAATGCTTGGTACACCAAGGAGATGAAGGACTTCGTGAAGTCGGGTGAGATAGGCGAGCTGGCCATCATACGCATTTGTCACATGACGCCTGGACTTTCTCCTGGAGAGGGTCACGAATTTGAGGGACCCTCTTTCCATGATTGCGGAATGCACTATGTGGATATCTGCCGCTGGTATGCCGATTCGGAATACAAGACCGGGCATGCACAGGGAATCAGGATGTGGGACTATAAGGACCCTTGGTGGCTGCAGTGTCATGGCACTTTCCAGAATGGGGTAGTGTATGATATAACCCAAGGATTTGTATATGGACAGTTGGCCAAGGACCAGACACATAATTCATATACAGAGCTCATCGGCACGAAAGGGTTCGTGCGTATGCATCACGACTTCAAAACCGCTGTGGTGGAGAAGCATGGAGTGAATGTGACAGAAGTGGTGGAGCGTCCCTATGGAGACAAAAACATCGACCGCCTGTGCCAACTCATGGGCGAAGCTATCCTGACAGGCAAGAGGCCCGAACAGCTTCCCAGGTTTGTGGATGCTGCCATTGCTTCGGATTTCGCATGGCGTATGCTCGAAGATGCACGCCGCAACGACCTTCCATCCAAAGGTACGGCAGAGGAGCTGGAGCAAATCCATTACCGCCGGGCACACATGACCAATGGTTATGGACTGCTTAACCACTAAAGCCAGATTATACCTGACAGATTATATTAACAAGAATAATAACAAATAGAATTCTGATAAGTTATGACAAACAGTTTAATGTTTCTCGGCAACCTGGGTACAGGCGAGATTATTATCATCGCTCTTGTGGTTCTTCTGCTGTTCGGCGGCAAGAAAATTCCAGAGTTGATGCGTGGAATCGGCAAGGGTGTGAAGAGCTTCAAGGATGGCATGAATGACATCGAGAAGCAGATCAACGCAGAGCCCGAAGAGACTCCCGCCAAGCAGGACGACAATAAGTAATAAAAATATAATAACCCCTAAACAAGCAAAATCATGGAGAAAATGTCAAGAAGATCCTTTCTGAAGGCAGGCACAGCAGCAACTGCTGCCCTGGCCATGACGCCAACCGAGATGTTGGCCAAGGCAAAAAACACTAAGAAGAAGGCTGGCAAGACTGGTAAGGTCAAGTTGCTGGGCGTTGGTATCGGCGGTCGTGGTCACTCTGACCTCAACGGCGTAACCTACAACGGCAAGGAGGTTTATGATGACATCGAGTTCATCGGACTGGCTGATGTGGACCAGAAGTATGCCAAGGGAGTAATCGATGAATACACCAAGCTGTTCCCCAACTGTAAGGTGTATAACGACTATAAGAAGATGTACGCAGAACTGCTCGACCAGTGCGACGGCGTTATCTGCGGTACAGCTGATCACACACATGCTATCATCTGTGCAGAGGCTCTGATGGCCGGTAAGGCTGTTTATTGCGAGAAGCCTCTTACACGTACCGTATATGAGTCTCGTCTGCTGACAAAGTTGGCTGCCAAGGCTAATGTTGCTACTCAGATGGGTAACCAGGGTGCAAGCGGTGAGGGTGTCAACCTCGTATGTGAGTGGATCTGGAATGGTGAGATTGGTGAGGTGACTCGTGTAGATGCGTTCACCGACCGTCCTATCTGGCCTCAGGGTCTTGAGCATCCTGCCGAGGTTATGCCTGTTCCCGACACTCTGAACTGGGACGCTTTCATCGGTCCGGCTCCCAAGCGTGATTACAACTCTATCTACACTCCTTGGAACTTCCGTGGATGGTGGGATTTCGGTACAGGTGCTCTGGGTGATATGGCTTGCCACATCCTGCATCCCGTGTTCAAGGCTCTTGACCTGAAGTATCCTATCAAAGTCCAGGGTTCTTCTACCGCTCTGATGGCAGAGTCTTGCCCCAACGCTCAGGTGGTTAAATATACTTTCCCCGCACGTACAAACCGTCCCAAGGTGGCTATGCCCGAGGTGGTTGTGACTTGGAGCGATGGTGGCATTCTGCCTTTCCGTCCCGAGGAGTTGCCCGCAGGCAAGAACCTCAACGTGAGCGGTGGTGCTGCAATCTTCTACGGAACAAAGGATACTCTGATTGTAGGTTGCTATGGCGAGAAGCCCTATCTGCTGAGCGGTCGTGTGCCCAATGCTCCTAAGGTGTGCCGTCGCGTGACAGAGTCTCATCAGAGAGACTGGATCCGTGCTATCAAGGAAGATCCCGCAACACGTGTGAAGACCTCTTCTGACTTCAGTGAGGCAGGTCCTTTCAACGAGATGGTTGCTATGGGTGTGGTTGCAGTTCGTCTGCAGGGCCTCAACCAGGTGCTTGAGTGGGATGGTGAGAAGATGCAGTTCACCAACATTCCTGAGAATGCAACTGTGAAGAGTATGATCAAGGACGGCTTCTCCATCAAGGATGGTCATCCCACATTCCAGAACAAATACACCGAGCCAGTCAACGCTCGTGAGTTTGCAGCCGAGCTCATCAAGCCTAAGTATCAGAATGGCTTTGTGATCCCCGAGCTTCCTCAGGACTAAGGTTTGACGTTTGACTTAACAAAAAGAACATTCTCATATGAAACTGAGAAACTTATTAGCAGCCACCGCATTGGTGGCTGCTATTGGTGCTAATGCACAAGGCGTGAAGTATGTGATCAACCACAATCCCGAGGTTGACCTGAGTACACTGACCACAGACAAGGATGGCTACTACGTGCTGTTCGATGGCAAGAGCCTCGATGGCTGGCGTGGTTACCAGAAGGATTACATTCCCAGCAAGTGGAATCTGAAGGATGGCTGCCTGCACTTCAATGGTCGTGGTGAAGGCGAAGGTGGTGACATCATCTTTGCACACCAGTTCAAGAACTTCGTGTTCGAAGTGGAGTGGAAAATTAGCGAGGGTGGTAACTCTGGTATCTTCTACTTGGCACAGGAGAGTGCATCTGTAGGACAGGATGGCAAGCTGCATGCTGAGCCCATCTATATCTCTTGCCCCGAGTGCCAGGTGCTCGACAACGAGCGTCATCCTGATGCCAAGTTGGGGGCCGTATTGGGCATTCGCCAGAGTTCATCACTTTATGACATGATTCCCGCAAAGCCTCAGAATGCGAATCCTGCCGGCCAGTGGAACAAGGTGAAGATTGTGGTGAAGAACGGTAAAGTAACCCATTATCAGAATGGTGTTAAGGTTCTGAGCTACAAGATGTGGGGTGAGGAGTGGATCAATCTGCTCCAGAGCAGCAAGTTTGCCGAGAATAAGTGGCCCATTGCATTTGAGCTGCTGAAGAACTGTGGCGGTGATGGTCACAAGGGTTACTTCGGTTTCCAGGATCACGGTGATGAGGTATGGTACCGCAACATCCGTGTGAAGGCACTCAAGTAAGCCTATCCGTTACCCAACTCAAACTTAAACAAAGAGACGAACTACAATGAAAAGATTTCTTTCAATAGCATGTGTGCTCGTGTTGGCACTCACATGCGGTCTGACAGCAAACGCCAAGAAGAAGGAGGTTTGCTTTCAGATGTACAGCGTGCGTGACCTTATCGGCAATCCCGAGAAGTATGCACAGAACCATGAGAAGACCCTCAAGGAGCTGGCCGATATGGGTTATACAGCTGTGGAGGCTGCCTGCTATGACAATGGCAAGCTCTACGGAGTGACTCCCGAGCAGTTCAAGGCCGACGTTGAGGCTGCTGGCATGAAGGTGATGTCAAGCCATGTAACTCGCAATCTGAATGATGACGAGCTGAAGAGCAAGGATTTCACCGAGGCTCTGAAGTGGTGGGATAAGGCTATTGATGCCCACAAGCGTGCTGGAATGCAGTATATGGTAATTCCCTGGTGCAGTGTTCCCAAGACATTGGCAGACCTGCAGACCATCTGCGACTTCTACAATCAGGTGGGCAAGAAGGTGGCTGCTGCCGGCATGAAGCTCGGTTACCACAGCCACAGCCATGAGTTCCAGAAGGTGGAAGGCCAGGTGATGGAGGACTACATGATTCAGCACACCGACCCCAACTACCTCTTCTTCCAGATGGACGTGTATTGGGCAGTGCGTGGTCAGGTGAGTCCTGTGGCTTACTTCAAGAAGTATCCTGGTCGCTTCACTCTGCTTCACATCAAGGACGATAATGAGATTGGTCAGAGCGGAATGGTAGGCTTCGACGCTATCTTCAACAACTTCGACGTGGCAGGAGCCAAGGGTTGGGTGCTCGAGCTGGAGCATGCTTCCACTCCCGACATCCTGAAGGGTATGAAGGAGAGCATCGAATACATCAAGAATGCTAAGTTCGTGAAGGCGTCTTACAATAAGTAAATAACCAGAAAACAATAGTCTGTGGGCTGCATAGAGGTTTCGTACCTTCTTGCAACCCACAGTTTTTCAAAAAAGAAAACTTTTTAATCCTATGGCGGATAATAAGGAAAAGGAAGAGTTGCAGACAGAAGAGGAAGTGGAAGGAATGTCCTTTTGGGACCACCTTGAGGTGCTCCGTTGGGCTTTGTTCCGTTCGGCATGCGTGCTGGTAGGCTGCATGATAGTCACGTTTATAGCTATGCCTCGCATCTTTGATGAGTTTGTGCTTGCCCCCACCACCAGTCATTTTTTTGTTTACAGATGGATAGAGAGCCTCTGTCATGGCCTTATGCATTTCGATCCCAACTTCCATGTTAAGATTATCAACATCAATGTGGCCAGCCAGTTTATGACGCACATCCAGACTTCAGTGTCCTTTGCTGCTGTCATGGCTTTCCCTTATTTCATCTGGGAGATATGGAAGTTCATCGAGCCTGCCCTGTTTGAGAACGAGATTCGTCATCTCAAGCCCGCATTCTTGGGTGGTACCGTCATGTTCTATATCGGTTGTGCATTGGGCTACTTGCTTGTGTTCCCTTTCACCTTCCGCTTTCTGATGGAGTATGATCTGAGTCCTTCCATCGAGAATCAGATCAACCTCTCCTCCTACATAGGCAACTTTACTATGCTCATCCTGGTCATGGGCCTGGTGTTTGAGATGCCGCTGCTGGCCTGGTTGCTGTCACAGTTCGGCATCCTCCACAAGTCATTCCTGCGCGAATATAGGCGTCATGCCGTTGTGGGTCTGATGGTACTTGCAGCTGTCATCACTCCCAGTGGCGACCCCTTCACGCTTATGCTTGTGTTCATACCGCTGTATTTCCTGTATGAACTCTCTATTATGGTCATCAAGGAGTAGAGCCAATAGCATTTCCCCACGGGAAGTCCCATAACGCAGGTGCATCACCGTCACAGTGAAGGCATCTGCGTTCTTTTTGTATGTATCTTCATCTGACACAAGCCAAAGCCGCATCTATTGAAATAAAGGACAAACTAAAAGCCAATCTGCACCAGATAGATAAAGCTCCATATCAGCAGGTTCAGAGTGCCCAATAATACTATTGTATTATATTACTGTCAGGTAAAACTTTTATGAGCAAATAATTTTTGACTTATAGGTCTCTTTTGATATGCTCTTGCTTTCCAGATTCTTCCACCTGCGACGACGCACATGGAGTACGGTACGATACTCACGTATAGGAAAATCGTTGATACACGATTCTTCATAGAAGCCATTAGGTATAGCATCCGTACCATCAGGCTTGATATCCTTCTCGTCAAGATAAAGATGAGGACGCTGTTCTTCACCAAACAGATCTGATTCAACCTTGGTTAAATCGAAATACTCTGTCATCTCACCGGGAAGAATGAACTTGGCTAACGTCATATATGGATTGTCTTTCATACTTGTAACTTTCAGTAGACACATGCAAAAGTACTAGCAATTTTCGAAAAACAAGCATTATCTATCAAATAATCAAACACAGGGTTTTACTAGTGAGCCTGTTTTGTGATTAGATTATTCGCTATCTGTTAACGAGTTAAGATTATCCTCCAATGATTTGTAACTTCTTTCCAAACTACTTATTACGTTTGCCAAATGAGATACGATACTCTTTTGGTTTGAAATCTTTTCTTGCAAAACGAAGTACTCCTTTGTAACCCGGTCATAGAGTTCACCTACATTATCTACACATGCAGAGAACAAGCGAAGAACAAGTTCCTTACAAAACTTTGCCATTTCTTCATCGTTATACTGGAAGTAGTGAAATGACTTATATTTTTTGTTCTTGAACTTGTCATAAATCTTTTGTGCCAATGAATTGCGTTTCCAAAAAGCATCAAGGTCTTGCTCTATTTCTGAAAGTTTTATTTCTGCTTCGACTAACTTCTCCTTATAAGCAGACAGTTTATTTTGTAACTGCGGCTTGAAATGCTGGCACGTATTCACAATACCATCTATGTGCTTTTGCGGCTGAACTTGCTCAGGCAACTGTTTAATTGACGAAACAAATTCAATCGCATGTGCAACTTTATCAGAGCAAATGAGAACATAATCATCATCTGTAAGATCGCAATAGCCACTTGTAGAAGAATCCTTGAATGCGTATCTTTTGCGTGCCACATTCAACTCTGCCAAGATTTGAATATTACTAACCAAGGAATATAACTCTTCTGTCATTCTTTCAAAAATTGCACTATCATGCCTTTGTACAATTGTATTATATAAATTTTGCGCATCTCTCATGCATTTTTCCCATTCGTTATATTCGCAGTTATACCTGAAAGTATAGCCTAAGGTTGCACCAACAGTTTGGTAGCGATATTTCACATAATGTGAAAAAGGACAAAGACGAACTCCCTTGTACTCAACACGAGAGTCAAAGTAACTAGACATCCCAAATCCAAAGTTTGTTAGGATTACAAACTTTATATCATCATTGAATGCCCAATCTATGGCAGTCCAGCCGCCATACCTGTGTGAGTAAGCAACAACATTCGCCTCATTTCTAATGTTATTTATGTCTTGAACAAAACAATAGTTGTCAATTCGAGATTGAAGACTATAACTTGAAAATCTAACATTTCGCTGTAATGGACTTGTTTCAGAGGAATACTGATCAGACAGACATGGGGCATAGCAGAATCCATTTGCAAAATTTTGCAAGCCATTACTGCATAAGTCACTATAACATACAGTTCCACCTTTTCTTTCGCAAAGAGAATTTATGCTATTTCTCAATTCGTTAGTTGAAGGATAGACAGTCTCCAGAGAAAGACTCCCTGTTCCTTCATTTTTTCGAAGTACATATATTTTTTCCATGTTCCTTGTCTTTGAAGTTATTTCTATTACCTTAATTCCGCAACACCATTGTAAATTAAACTTTTTAAGTACCTGAACAACAAAAAGCTCTTGGACAAGCCAAGCGGCAAAGCCGAGCGGCCCAGGATTTTATCACGTCGAAGAATTCACTTGTCTTAGTGTTGCAAAAACAAGCAAGAGCATCCGATGACAGACATGGCAAAAATACAAATTAAATCTGAGAAACTCACTCCTTTTGGAGGAGTATTTTCGGGTCATGGAGCAATTTGACTCCATATTGTCATCTGTAATCGACTCAACCCTCGGTTTAAGATGTGAAACGTTTGGTTATCAGTAGAGCGAAATAATCCGTCCTCTCATGATCATTGGAAGACTTGAACGTAACAGTCATTCCGAGCAATGAAGGTGATAGAAGTGCAAGCATTACCTACTTTGCCAATGCAGTACTATTTAGTGAACCTTACTTATTCCTTGCGCGAGGAAGAGTTTATTCGAGCGACCAGCCCTCCTGAGTCTTGCGGATGTAGGTCTTGTAACGGTGCTTGTCGGCCTCCTTATAAGCGTCATACTGTTCCTGCGCTTCTGCAGGAGCGGCCTTCTTCAGAAAGAGAACTGTAACAATTCTCTTTCTTCATTTCGCAGGTCTTATTCTGACTGGTAAAGGATTGGACAGGACTTTTCAACCACCGCCCGTTTGTCAATAGTCTTGTGCCTCTATCCATTCCCTGCACTTCTTGGCACTTTCTACATATTCCTCGTAAGCAATCGCATAAAATGGTCTATCTTTTGGGGGAATGGTCTCGCCATTCTTCATCCTTTCCAGAGTGCCCCATTCTCCTGGCTTTACATACTTCAGGTGGCCCAGTCTCTTTTCCTCCAAATAGTCGAGCGCAGCCTTTTTGTCATGCTTCCATACACAGTACATGACAGGAACGACGAATTCTTGATTAATCAAAAATCTGCGGTCTAAAAGTATTGTTGCCTCTATGGCACTTTCTCTATGTGATAGTTTCTCTATGTATGGGAGCAGGTATGTGTTCATCCAGTACAGCAACTTCTCTATTTTCTCGCGATACTTGTCTTCGCTATCCTCATTTCGAAAACTGATATCGTATAGAATCTCACTCTCTTCTTCTTTTGGCATAAGCCAGTGAAGTCTGCAAGAGAATCCGAAATGTCCACATTCTGCTGAAGTCGTATTGTTCAACTTATATATGATGTCCTCTATGTCACGATACTCTGCTCCTGCCAAAAGGGTGACATGTGTGATGCCTCGATCAAAACAATCAGGGACATAATATACATAAACATTCGTTTCTTTATTTATACTTCGCTTGAAGTCACCGGTTGATTTGAGATAGCGAAATCCTAATGGTTCCAGTTCCTGTTGTAATGCCTGTCGAATTCTGTCCTTTAATTTCATAGCGTTATTATCATATTTGTTTTGGGGTTTGTTCTAGCGAATTGTATTCTATGGAATATTGTATCTCTTTATATCGAATACATAATTATTAAACGGCTTTTGGGTTATTTTGCCTGCAAATGTACAACAAAAAGGCGACATGCTGACACTTTCCAAAGGAAATTGTTGCTGTCCGCTAAAAGTTTTCGACCGATAAGAAATTAGGGCTGCCATACTGGAGACAGTCGTGAGTATGCCCACAGAATGTCAGTCATTCCGAGCAATGAAGGTGATAGAAGTGCAGCATTACTTGCTTTGCTGATGAAGTACTACTTACTTTGCCAATGCGGTACTACTCCTATCACATATGCTGTACTACTCCTGTTTTTCTTCCTTCTTTTACTGACTTTACCTGACCCCAGCGCTTGGGTGACTCCTTTCTTGGTGTCGCCTGAAGATACTGGGAATATGATGGAAGTAAATGAACTGACCTGACGGCAAGTTCTACTCACCCCCATGACAGCAAAGGCAGATGGAGAAGCATTCATCATGGATGGATTTGTCAGAAGTAAGGGTGGGGCGGGCGAAAGAATGAAAGCAGATGGGGTAGAGCGCTTCCGAATTCTTACGAGGAAACGCAAAAATATAGAGAAGATTATTGGGAAGTTGACGCAAAAGAGTTAAATTTGCACTACGAATCCCTAATTTAACCATATTGATGCTTATGAGAAGAAGAATGAGAGCAGCCCTCGTGGCTGCAATGATGTGTGCTGCCACAGGAATGTGGGGCGCTGAACTTGAGTGCGTAGATTATGTCAACCCATATATAGGTAATATAAGCCACCTCCTGGTACCCACCTTCCCCACCATCCAGTTGCCCAACAGCCTGATGCGTATTTACCCTACGCGAGGCGACTATACCAGCGAGCGCCTTGAGGGACTGCCTGTGGTGGTCACCAATCATCGTGAGCGCTCGGCTTTCCGCATCAGTGTGACGCAGGGGACAGAACTCAAACCCATCATAAGCACCAGTTGGGACCAGGAGCGGGTGACGCCTTATTCCTACTATGTGCAGATAGCAGACAACACCATCGATGTCAGTCTGGCCGTCTCGCATCAGAGCGCCATCTATGACTTCGAATTCAGCAACCCCGACCAACCGGCAACGGTGATTCTCTGTTCGGACAATGGTAAGATGAATGCCCAGGGCAGTCATGCCGAGGGATACCAGCAGTTGAGTTCCAGCATGCGCATTTTCTTCAGCGGCGAGTTTTCAGTCAAGCCTATCGAATGCGGTGTGCTGCGTGATGGGGATATACAGTCTGGCCAGGCTCGTGCAGAAGGGCGTCAGGCCAGTGTTGCCTTCCGTTTCCCTGCTGGCACACGCAAGGTGAGTCTGCGTTATGGCATTTCGCTCATAGGAGAAACACAGGCTTCGCACAATCTGGCACGCGAGCAGAAGGGCTTCAACCGCCTGGCTGTGGAGAAGAAGGGACGTAAAGTGTGGAACGAGACGCTTGGCCATATTCAGGTCAAAGGCGGCAGTGAGGACCAGAAGACCGTCTTCTACACCTCCTATTACCGCACCTTTGAGCGCCCAGTGTGCCTGAGTGAGGACGGACGTTACTTCAGTGCCTTCGATGGGAAGATACACAATGATGACGGAGTGCCTTTCTATACAGACGACTGGATATGGGACACTTACCGTGCAGCACATCCCTTGCGTGCACTTATCTTCCCCGCTGTGGAGGAGAATATCATCAGTTCGTACCTGCTCATGGCCGAACAGATGGGCACCAAGTGGATGCCCACCTTCCCCGAGATGACTGGAGACACCCGACGCATGAACTCCAACCATGGAGTGGCAATGGTGGCCGATGCGCTCTACAAGGGTCTTCAGGTGGATGCCGACCGTGCTTTCGAGTACTGCCGGCGCGGCATTGAAGAGAAGACTCTGGCACCCTGGTGCGGCAATCCTGCCGGCTGGATAGACGATTTCTACAAGCAGCATGGCTATATACCCGCGCTCAATGAGGGCGAGAAGGAAACTGACCCCAACGTGCACGGCTTCGAGAAGCGCCAGCCTGTGGCCGTCACATTGGGCACCTCGTATGATGAGTGGTGCCTGTCACGCATTGCCCAGTGGCGGGGGGACGAGGAGAACCGGCAGAAGTATCTGCGCCTGAGCTACAACTACCGCAACGTGTGGAATGCCGAGACGCGTTTCTTCCACCCGAAGGATAAGGATGGTCGCTTCCTGCCCAACTTTGACTACCGCTTCGGAGGCGGTCTCTCGGCCCGTGAAGCTTATGATGAGAACAATGGATGGACCTATCGCTGGGATGTGCAGCACAATCTGGCCGACCTGGCACGCATGATGGGCGGGCGCGAGCAGATGGTGGCCAACCTGGACCAGACCTTTGCCGAAGGTATGGGCAGAGGCAAGCGTGAGTTCTACAACCAACTTCCCGACCAGACCGGCAACATCGGTCAGTTCACCATGGCCAATGAACCATCGCTGCACATACCTTATATATATAACTATGCCGGTGCGCCGTGGAAGACACAGAAGCGCATCCGCCAGTGCCTCGGCACTTGGTTCAGGAATGATGTGATGGGTGTTCCCGGCGACGAGGATGGCGGTGGACTCACCTCCTTTGTGGTCTTCTCCTCCATGGGATTCTATCCTGTGACCCCCGGATTCCCCATCTACAACATCGGCAGCCCGCTCTTCACCGATGTGCAAGTGTCGCTTCCCGGCGGCAAGACATTCCGCATAGTGGCCAAGGACTGTAGCGATACCAACAAGTACATACAGAGTGCCAAGTTGAACGGAAAGCCTTTGGACAAACCCTGGTTCACTCATGACGACATCAAAAAGGGCGGTACACTTGTGCTCGAGATGGGTTCTCGTCCCAATAAGAGCTGGGGTTCTGCCGTCGATTGTGCACCTCCATCGGCCGATGCCATCCAGTGAAGCACGGCAAATAGCATACAGAAAGAGCCACACCCGCCTTACTTCCTGGCTGGTGTGGCTCTTTTGTCATTGGACGAAAACCTTAGTGAAAGTCTTCGTGATGCAAGTTGAAATCTCCGTTTGCAGCCTTTGGATGTACATACGCAGCCTTTGGATGGCCATCCAAAGGCTGCGTACGTCCGTCAGAAGCCTGCAAACGGAGATTTCTACAGGCTGCGGGGATGATTCCATCATGCTGTGGGGCTAATGATTCTTGCCTGGCTAGTCACCCTTACTTGTCTATCTCGAATCAGTACAGTTGGTATTGCAGGGTGATGGTGGCCAATGCTCCCTGTTTGTCCAGAGTGTAGCCTTTGGCAAAGATGCGCATGTATTTTGTCTCATCATCACTTGTCACGAAGCATGTAGCATAACCATGGTTGGGGTAGAATGGCAGAGCCATGCCGAGTCTGAAATTGTAGGAATTGATGCAATCACCATTGTCAATCGAGGACTTGAGTGTGATATCGCCTATCTTACCCACTTCCTTTACATCAACAATTCCGCTTCCTGCACTATAACCGCTTCTTGCGAAATCCCATTGTCCGCTCTTGCGTTGCTGACTAAGCACCAGTATGTTTCCTTCATATAGTGTGAGGCCATATCTGCGAGAGAAATCCTCATGTACCCATGTCGTCCTTGCCTCATTCCAACCCGCGCCAGCTGTGAGTGTTGTGCTTTTGATGGAGGTTGTTGCAGTTGTGTTTGTGTTGCTTGTTGGTGGAGTCTCCTCTCCGCCTATGTTGTCATCGTTGCTGCATGCTGTGCTCATGGTCATGCCCAGCATGAGAATGGCAATCTTGAGAAAGTTTCTTCCTTTCATAGTGTGATAAAATAAAAAGGCGTGTACCGCTGCACTTGCCTTTTCATCTGGTTACCGCCAAGTGACCATATCACACAGCAAGCGACAGGACAGTTCACGCCCATGAGGCATGAACTTCCATGCTGCCTGTTCTCGTGTGATGAATATTGGCGGTATTCGATGAAAAGAGAACAAGAGCCGAAGCTCAATATCCGATAAGTTGCATACGGAAACGCTGTGGTTGATACAATAGGGTCATTGCCCTGTGATTTGTGATTTACAGTGTGACCAGCCGTCTTTCGCGGCTTGTCATCCTCGTTTCCTCATGATTTTGTACTGTCTGTTTCTTGTTTTTGTGCGTTTTGATGTTCTACAATCTGTGATTCGTTGGACACTTCAGAGCATGCTGTCTTTACTTGTTCACGAACTATCCGATGCAAAGTTAGCGAAAAGAATACCGACGACAAAGCCTTTCTTTAGTTTTTTCAATGTTCATTCCTAACGGACTCTGGTAAAAACATCCAGTGGGAATATAGTGTCTCAGGTCTCCGTGTGTGGCACATGACGAGGGTCTTTCTATATTGAAAATAGGGGCGCACCACGTTGTGTGGTACGCCCCTGCCGGTTGTCAGTTTGTCTGGAATCAGATATTAGAGTACTTTCTTGTAGAGTTCTACGATGTCCTGACGGGTTACCAGACGTGGGTTACCCGGCGTGCAAACGTCCTCGATAGCCTGGTCGGCCAGCGCATCGATGTCCTTTGCGGTGATTCCCAGGTCGGAGAGATGCTGCGGAATGCCCACTTCGATGGCCAGAGCACGTACAGCATCGCAGGCAGCCTGTGCGGCTTCGGCTTTGGTCATACCCTCCTTGTAGGCGTCCATAGCCTTTGCTATCTCCACATACTTGTCTATGCACACGGGCTTGTTGTACTCCATGATGGTGGGCAGAAGCAGAGCGTTGGCCACACCGTGAGGAATATCGAAGAGCGAACCCATGGGGTGAGCCATGCCGTGTACCACACCCAGACCCACATTGGAGAATGCCATACCAGCCACATACTGTGCCAATGCCATGCCCGAGCGGCCGGCTGGATTCTTGGGATCATATACGGCCTGACGCAGATACTTGTTTATTAGGCGGATGGCCTCAATCTCGAACATGTCCGACAGCTCCCATGCAGCCTTGGTGATGTAGCCCTCTATGGCGTGCGTCAGAGCGTCCATGCCTGTGGCGGCTGTAGTGCCCTTGGGCAGGCTGTACATCAGTTCGGCATCAATGATAGCGCAGCAGGGGATGTCGTTGGGATCCACACATACCATCTTCTTGTGCTTCTCCTCGTCGATGATCACATAGTTGATAGTGGTCTCGGCAGCCGTTCCTGCGGTGGTGGGCAGAGCGATGATGGGCACCGTCTTGTGCTTTGTGGGAGCACATCCCTCCAGGCTTACCACGTCGGCAAACTCAGGATTGTTGGTCACTATGCCTATTCCCTTGGCAGTATCCATGCTGGAGCCACCGCCGATGGCAACGATAAAGTCGGCGCCCGAAGCGGCAAAGGCATCCACTCCCTGCTTGACATTCGTCACGGTGGGGTTGGGCTTCACCTCGCTGTATATCTCATAGGGGATGCCGGCCTCGTCCAGTACGTCGGTCACCATCTTGGCTACGCCAAACTTCACAAGACCCTTGTCGGTCACCACCAGTGCTTTCTTCAGACCCAGTCGATGGGCTACCTCGGGCAGCTCCTTGCGTGCGCCGGGACCGAAGTAAGATACTTCATTCAGGATAAAACGGTTTACCATAATTGTTTTAGTTTTGATTAAGTTGTTTGTATATCGCGCCTCCCGCATGGAGGCATTTTCTTCCTTTTCCAATCACAAATTTACTCTTTTTCCCCCATATGGCGTTCTCTCGACCCTATTTATTTAATGTATAGTGCGCATAAAAAGCCTTCCGATGCCCGAAAAGTCTGTTGCGCAGGCTGGTGAAGCGAAAAAAATGCCTCTTGATTTCCTGCTGTGGGATTTATTGACTAACTTTGCATCGCTTTGAGTGCATATAAACAAAAACAAAGATATAAGTATGTCAAAAAAGAACATCAAGGCTGAGGCCAATGAGTTTGACGAGGCCATCGAGGCCTCTAAGTCATTTGTGGAGAAGAACATCAAGCCTCTGGGCTACGGCATAGGTGCTGTCCTGGTGGTGGTAATCGGCATTTTGCTGGTTCACCAGTTCTATATCGTCCCCAACAACAAGAAGGCCGACGAGGCTCTCTTCGCTGCCCAGCAGCAGTTTATGGACGGTAACTATGAGAAGGCACTGAACGGTGAGGGCGATGCAATGGGCTTTCTGGCTGTTGCCGACAAGTTTGGCAGCACCAAGGCTGGCAACCTGGCCACTCTGTATGCCGCTATGTGCTATGCTCAGACAGAGAAGTACGAAGAGGCTGTGAAGATGCTGGAGGACTATGATGACTGCGGTGACGAGATGGTGAGCCCTTCTGCCATCGGTCTGTTGGGCAACTGCTATGCAGAACTGGGTCAGAACGAAAAGGCCGTGAAGCTGCTTATGAAGGCTGCCGACAAGGCCGACAACAACACCCTCAGCCCCATCTATCTGGTGCAGGCAGGTCAGATTTATGAGTCTCTTGGTCAGAACGACAAGGCTCTGGACTGCTACAAGAAGGTGAAGTCAAACTACATGCAGAGCGCTGTAGGCAGCGAGATAGACAAGTACATCGAGCGTGTAAGCAAGTAATCGGTCAGTTTATGGCAAGCAGACTTCACAATCTCTCCGACTACGATTTCAACTCTGTCCCTTCAGGCAAGGGCGTTCGCGTGGGAATCGTGGTGAGTGAATGGAACAATAAAATCACAGGCGCTCTGTTGCAGGGTGCCTGTGATACGCTTATGAAGCATGGTGTGAGCGAGGATGACATCATCGTGCACACAGTGCCTGGAAGTTTTGAGTTGGTGTTCGGAGCCGCACAGTTTATCAAGAGCGGCCAGGTGGATGCTGTGATAGCAATAGGTTGTGTGGTGCGTGGTGACACTCCCCATTTCGACTATATCTGCCAGGGAGCCACCGAGGGACTTGCCTCGCTGAATGCCGGCTATAACGTGCCCGTCATCTATGGTTTGCTCACGTGCAACACGATGGAGCAAGCCGAGGACCGCTGCGGCGGTATTCTGGGCAATAAGGGCGATGAATGTGCAGTCACCGCCCTCAAGATGATTGACTATCGCAGAAGGTTTGCTTAACCTTCTGCGTTGCTTTTACCATCCGCGCCATTACTGGACTTAGGTCTTCTGTAATGGCGCTTTTTTGTATTCCTGCGCTTCTGCTCACCGTTGGCAGATGCGTCTCCTGCTGGATTGCTGGCTGCTGATGGGGTAGGAGTGTTGCTTTCCTTGGCACCGGCCTCATTGCTGATGTGGGAAGCAGAAGCACTTTCTGCTGACTGCTGTGCATGTTCCTTGTTGCCCTGTGGGCGACGACGTCCTCTGCCCGAGCGCTTGCTCTTGCCTTCGCCAGCCTGGTTGCCTGCTGCTTCATGCTTTTCTGCGTTGGCAGGCTGCTGTATGCCGTCGGCTGGTGCTGTCGCATTCGAGGCGTTCTGGGGAGCCTTGTTGCCGGGCTTCTGGCCTCTTCCTTTGGCCTGAGGGGCATTTCCCTCGCCCTGTTTCTTGCCCTTGCGTGAACCCTTACTGGCACCTTTCCTTCCGTCGGAACCCCTCTGTGAGCCCTTGCCCGAAGGTCTTCTGCCGGTGCTCTTGCCGCTATAGACCGGTCCTTCACCCAGTTGCTCGGGTATGGGATTCTTCTCTATCTCCTTTTCCAGGAAGCGCTCTATCTGCTTGAATTCGGGCTGCTCCTTCTCGCTCACCAGAGTGATGGCGCGTCCGTTGCGTCCAGCGCGGGCTGTACGGCCGATTCGGTGCACGTAATCCTCCTCGTCGTGAGGCACATCATAGTTGATTACGAGCTGGATATCATCGATGTCGATACCACGGGCTACAATGTCGGTAGCCACCAGAATATCTATCTGCTGGCTGCGGAAGAGGTACATCACCTCATCACGCTCGCTCTGTGCCAGGTCGCTGTGCATAGCCCGGGCGTTGTAGCCGGCACGTATGAGGGCGATGGCCAGATCCTTGGTCTTCATCTTGGAGCCTGTGAAGATAATCACACGCTCGGGCTTCTCCTGTGCGAAGATGCTCTTGATGATGCCCATCTTCTGCGTCTCGTAGCAGATGTAGGCACTCTGCTTGATTTTCTCGGCAGGCTTGCTCACCGCCAGCTTCACCTCCACGGGATCGTGCATGATACTCTTGGCCAGCTGCTGAATCTTGTCGGGCATGGTGGCACTGAAGAGTATGGTCTGTCTGCTGTCGGGCAGCATCTTGGCTATCTGCATGATGTCCTCGCTGAAGCCCATGTCCAGCATGCGGTCCGCTTCGTCCAGGATGAAGAATGACACCTTACTGAGATCCACGTTGCCCAGGCTTATGTGGCTTATCAGACGGCCTGGGGTGGCAATGATCACATCGGCTCCGCTCTGCATGCTGCGCTTTTCCTGCTCGTATCTGATGCCGTCGTTGCCGCCATATACAGCCACGCTGCTCACGTCGGGCAGGTAATAGGAGAATCCCTGCATAGCCTGGTCAATCTGCTGTGCAAGCTCTCGTGTAGGCGACATGATGATGCAGTTGATGGCATCGGTAGGGTATCCTCCGTCCTGCAGTTTGCTCAGGATGGGCAGCAGATAGGCGGCAGTCTTGCCGGTACCAGTCTGTGCGACACCCAGCACATCGCGTCCCTCCAGGATGGGAGGGATAGAGTGCTCCTGGATGGGAGTGGTCTCGATGAAGTTCATGTCGTCCAGTGCATCAAGCACCAGGTCGTTTAAGTCTAAGTCGTAAAAGTCCATATCTGTTCGTTCAATGTCATCTGGGTGCCTTGGCATAGAGATACCAGGCGATGAATGTATATAATATGTTAGGCATCCATGCGGCCAGAATAGGATGCAGACCGCCATTGGTGCAGAATGTTGCTGAGATTCCCTGCAGCAGGATGTAGCTTGCGCTCAGTGCCAGACCAGTTCCCAAAGCCATTCCCATGCCGCCCTTGCGCTTGCGTGAGGACAATGACATGCCTATGGTGGAGAGGATGAATGCGGCAAAGGGCGAGGCAAAACGCTTGTGGTACTCCACTTCGAAGGCCTTCAGGTTGCCGCTTCCGCGGTTCTTCTGCTTCTCTATGTACTCCTTCAGTTCGCGGTTGGTCATCGTCTCCTGCTGGTTGCGGATGAAGAGGAAATCCTGTGGCTCCATGGTGATGATGGAGTCCAGACGGGCATGATGCGTGATGTGCTCGCGCAGTCCCTTCAGTTCGCGTATGGTCACATCATTAAGCCTCCAGTGGTAGCGCACGTCGCTCAGGGTGTCGTATTCCACTGTGGTGGCTGTCAGATGCGAGATGAGCTTCTTGTCCTCGAACTTGTCCAGTGAGAAGTGGACGCCTGTCTTGCTGATGCCGTCGAAGTGTTCCATGAAGGCTATCACGCCGGTATCCACCTGCAGCTGCACATTGTCGGCATAGGTGGGGTTCTTCTTGCTGCGCTTATACTGGTTCTCAAACGCCAGACGCTTGACGCTTCCGCGTGGGATAACCTCTGCGCCCAGGTAGAAAGTCATGGCTGCAATGATGGCCGAACTGATGAGGTAGGGTCTCAAGAGGCGTCCGAAACTCATGCCGGTACTGATCATGGCTATTATCTCGCTGTTGTCGGCCAACTTCGTAGTGAAGAAGATGACACTCAGAAAGACGAAGAGCGCACTGAAGAGATTGGTGTAGTAGGGGACGAAGTTGAGATAATACTGGAAGATGATGGCGTGCCAAGTGGCGTGGTTCGTGGTGAACTTATCCACGTTCTCGTTGAAGTCAAACACCACAGCGATACTGATAATCAACAGTATGGAGAAGAAGTATGTCCCCAGGAACTTTGCTATCAGGTATCTGTCGATGCGTGTCAGGAATCTTGGTCTCATGCCTTGCTTTATCTTGTAGCTTCCTATTGTCTTAGAGTCGTTCTGTCACACGCTTGACCATCACTTCCTTCCATGCACGGAAGTCGCCGGCCAGGATGTGCTTGCGTGCTTCCCCTGTGAGCCACAGGTAGAAGGAGAGGTTGTGGATAGAGGCTATCTCCAGCGCGAGAAGTTCTTGCGCCTTGAAGAGATGGTGCAGATATGCCTTGGTGTAGGTGCGGTCCAATGAGCAGGGACCATCGATGTCGATGGGACTGAAGTCGTCCTGCCACTTGCGGTTGCGCATGTTCATGATGCCGTTTGCCGTGAATATCATGGCATTGCGGCCGTTTCGTGTGGGCATCACACAGTCAAACATGTCCACTCCACGCTCGATGCCTTCGAGCAGATTGGCTGGTGTGCCTACTCCCATGAGGTATCTTGGTTTGTCTTTGGGCAGAATGGCATTGACCACCTCTATCATCTCGTACATCACCTCGGCTGGTTCGCCCACAGCCAGACCGCCGATGGCATTGCCGTCGCAACCCTTTTCGGCCACGAACTCGGCACTCTGTGTGCGCAGATCACGATAGGTGCAACCTTGCACGATGGGGAACAGACTCTGCTGGTAACCATACTTGGGTTCGGTCTCGTTGAAGCGTTTCAGGCAGCGGTCAAGCCAGCGGTGGGTCATCCCAAGGCTCTTTTTGGCATAGGCATACTCGCTTGTACCCGGCGGGCATTCGTCGAGCGCCATCATGATATCCGCTCCTATGCTGCGCTCGATGTCCATCACGCGCTCGGGAGTGAAGATGTGCTTGCTGCCGTCGATATGGCTGCGGAAGGTGCATCCCTCCTCTGTGAGCTTGCGTATGCCTGTGAGCGAGAACACCTGGAAACCGCCGCTATCCGTGAGGATAGGGCCGTCCCAACTGTTGAAGCGGTGCAGTCCGCCTGCCTTTTCCAGTATTTCGGTGCCCGGACGCAGGTAGAGGTGATAGGTGTTGCCCAATATGATTTGTGCCTTGACCTCCTCCTTGAGGTCGCGCACCGATACGCCTTTCACGCTGCCCACAGTTCCTACGGGCATGAAGACGGGCGTGAGTATCTGGCCGTGGTCGGTGTGGATGACTCCGGCGCGTGCTTCCGACTGGGCGTCGGTCTGTTGCAGTTGGAATGTCATGCCTTCTTCTCCTCCTTCTTTTCGTCATCCAGGTGGAAGGTGATGGGGTTGGCCACCTTCTCTTGCAGAAGTGCAAAGTCCCACACATCGGACACCGTGTTGACATAGTGGAAGTTGAGCCCCTTCAGATACACCTCGGGAATCTCCTGGATATCCTTCTCGTTGTCCTGGCAGAGCATGATGTCGGTGATGCCCGCACGCTTTGCCGCCAGAATCTTCTCGCGTATGCCGCCCACGGGCAGCACCTTTCCGCGCAGGGTTATCTCGCCCGTCATGGCCAGTTTGCCGCGCACCGTGCGCTGGGTGAGTGCGCTGGCTATGCTGGTGGCTATGGTGACACCGGCGCTGGGGCCGTCTTTGGGCACGGCACCTTCGGGCACATGTATGTGTATGTTGTAGTTGTCGAAGATGCGCATGTCTATTCCCAGCAGGTCGGCATGAGCCTTGATGTACTCCAGAGCCAGCATGGCGCTCTCCTTCATCACGTCTCCCAGATTGCCGGTGAGCGTGAGCTTGCCTCCCTTGCCCTGGCTCAGACTGGTCTCGATGAACAGTATCTCACCGCCCACGCTGGTCCATGCCAGTCCGGTCACCACGCCTGCATCGCGGTTGCCCTGGTATTTGTCGCGGTTGAAGGGCGGGTTGCCCAGCAACTTCTCCACGCAGGCCGGTGTGATGGTCTTGGGCAACTGGTCGTCAGTGCCGCGTGCCACATTGAGAGCCACCTTTCTGAGCAGTTTGCTTATCTGCTTCTCCAGTCCTCTCACACCGCTCTCGCGCGTGTACCTTTCTATAATGAACTCCAGAGCCTCCTTGCCCACCTTGGGTGAGTTGTCGGCATCGAGTCCCATATCCGCCTTGGCCTTGGGCAGCAGATGGCGGCGTGCTATCTCCACCTTCTCCTCGGTGATGTAGCCTCCTACCTCTATCAGTTCCATGCGGTCGAGCAGTGGACGTGGGATGGCATTGATGTTGTTGGCTGTGGCAATGAACATCACCCGGCTCAGGTCGTAGTCCATGTCGAGGAAATTGTCGTGGAAGGCGCTGTTCTGCTCAGGGTCGAGCACCTCGAGCAGAGCCGATGAGGGGTCGCCGTTGACGGTGTTCTCCGTCACCTTGTCTATCTCGTCGAGGATGAAGACGGGGTTGGACGAACCGGCCTTCTGTATTCCCTTGATGATGCGTCCAGGCATGGCACCTATGTAGGTGCGTCGATGTCCGCGTATCTCACTCTCGTCGTGCATGCCGCCCAGACTGATTCGCACGTAGTTGCGGTTGAGTGCAGCTGCGATGCTCTTGCCCAGACTTGTCTTGCCCACGCCAGGAGGGCCGTAGAGGCAGATGATTGGGCTCTTGAGGTCATTCTTGAGCTTCAGCACAGCCAGGTGCTCCAGGATGCGCTCCTTCACCTTCTCCATGCCGTAGTGGTCCTTGTTCAGACGGTTCTCTGCACGCTTGAGGTCCAGAGAGTCCTTGGTACAATAGTCCCATGGAAGGCGCAGGATGGTCTGCAGATAGTTGAGCTGCACGTTGTAGTCGGGCGCCTGTATGTTGATGCGGTTCAGCTTGGCCAGCTCCTGCTCAAAGGTCTTTTTCACCTTCTTGCTCCACTTCTTGTCCTTGGCCTCCTGCTTCATGCGCTCCTGGTCATCCAGTCTCACGCTGGAGTCGTCCTTGTTGCCCAGCTCGTTCTGCAGCTGTCTGATTTCCTGGCTGAGGAAGTATTCGCGCTGCTGCTTGTCTATCTCTTTCTGTGTGCGGCGCTCTATCTCCTTGCGCAGACGTGCCAGCTGCATCAGGCCGTTCAGGTGTGCCAGAGCCTGCTCTGCCCTTTGGGGCTCGCTGGCGGCCGACAGCATCTCGTGCTTCACGTCGTTACCTACGGGCAGGTAGCTGCATATCACGTTGAGCATGAGCGATGAGGGCTGCATGTTCTCTATATACTGGATGAACTCCTGGGGGCAGAACTCGGTGAGCAGAGCCAGCTGCTTCACCTTCTCCTGCAGCTCCACCAGCATGGTCGTGAAGGTATCTTCCTCCTCGGCAGTGGGCTCCACATCAGGACGAGCCTCCACGGTTCCGTGGTAGCCCCGTGCATCCAACTGCAGCGCAAGCAGCTCGGCACGGTTGGCTGCATGTATGAGTGCGGTGTATTTGCCGTCGGGCAGTTTCAGGAAATGCACCAGTTTGCCCACTACTCCTATGGTGTAGAGGTCGTTCATGTCGGGCTGATCTACCGATGCGTCTTTCTGGCAGAATACTGCCACTGTGCCATTGCCCTTCTCGGCTTGCTTCAAAGTCTTTATGCTAGCGCTTCTCCCTATCGTCACCGGCGTCATTGTGCCGGGGAAGAGAACTGTGTCGCGTACACACAGCACGGGCATCTCACCGCCCATGTCGGCGTGCATCATCTTGGCTGATTCTTCGCTCAAGTCTGCAACAAAGGAGAAGGAAACCTTTTTGGTGTTTGTCATAGGGGTAATTCCTCTTTTCTGTATCTGTCTTTATATCTCGATTCAAACGAGTGCAAAAGTACTAAAAATATTCGGATTTTCGTGGTTTGTCGGTCGTAAAAAGCGTATCTTTGCCCTCATGCAATGCAGTTTGGCATGTTTCTTGCTCTCGTGCGCGAGTCTGACGGCTCCATTGGCACGCCTGCTGCATTATTTATGTTTCACAGAACCAAACGGATAATGAGCCTGCCATACTTCCGCTTCCGCCAGTTTGTGGTGCGACACGATGCCTCGTCGATGCCTGTGGGTACCGATGGAGTGCTGCTGGGAGCGTGGGCTCATCTTGATGGCGCTTGCCATGTGCTTGATATCGGCACGGGCAGCGGACTGGTGGCGCTCATGGCGGCACAACGTGCATCACACGCCCAAGTGGAGGGGATAGACATCGACTTGCCGTCGGTGGAGCAGGCGCAGCAGAATGTGCAGGAAAGTCCATTCGCCTCGCGCATCAGCATCCGGCAGGCCGACGTGCGCGTATTCACTTCGCAGCAGGGGGCTTTTGACTGCATCCTGTCCAATCCGCCCTTCTTTGTCAACGATGTGCTGCCTCCCTCCGAGCGCCGCATGATGGCGCGTAATGCCCAGGCGCTGCCTGCTGAAAGCCTGCTTGATGCCGTGGTGCGTCTGCTCACCGATGACGGACGTTTCTCGGTGGTGCTGCCCACCTCATCACAAACCACCTTTGTGGGACTGGCACTTGAGCGCGGGCTGCATCTCACCCGAAGCCTGCACGTGCGTACTGTCATGCGCAAACCGCCCAAGCGCGTTCTGCTTGAGTTCTCGCGCCAGCGTGTGCTGCCGGTAGAGTGCAGCGAGATGCTTCTGCAGAGTGCCGATGGAGCGCGTTCGCCCGAATACGCCCGCCTTACCCAGGATTTCTATCTCTGAACCATCTTCCAGCCTCTTTCTTGTTATCGGGGACAACGAATGAGTTTCCTTGCCAGCGTCTTTTCTTCGTTCAAGAAAAGTGTTGGGGGCGGGAGGCTGTCTTATAGCTTCATTTCATGCAGCACGCTGCAAAGGCGAATGCAGCACGGTGCAAACACAAACGCAGCGCGGTGCCTTGCCTGTTGCACCGCGCTGCGTCATTCTGGGATTACTGCTGCTCTATCGCAAGAGCCTTGATTTGTGGTCAAATGGATGTGGCTCCTTTCGAGTTGTCATGCCGCCTGCGATTCGGGAAGAGGGGAGTGCGCCATCGCAGGAGTCTTGATTCGGGATCAAAAGGATGTGAGCCCTTTTCAAGGGTCATGCTACTTGGGGATTGCGCGAACTCGGCTTCTCAATCCCAAAATCCTGATTCGAAATTCCCCTCAAGCGTGTAACTATTCGCGATGGATGACGCTGCCGCTGGCCTGGTGGGTGGCAAGCACCAGCACCTCGGCTATCTGTACATGCTCGGGAGCCTGTACGGCATAGAGCACCACATCGGCCACATCATCTCCGGTAAGCGGCTTGATGCCCTGATAAACCTTATCGGCACGGTCCTCGTTGCCGTGAAAACGCACCCGTGAGAAGTTTGTCTCCACCAGTCCGGGCTTGATGTTCGTCACGCGCACCTTGGTGTGAGCCACATCGATGCGCAGTCCGTCGCTGATGGACTTCACCGCACTCTTGGTGGCACAATAGACGTTGCCTCCGGCATAAGCGGCATCGCCTGCCACAGAACCGATGTTGATGATGTGCCCATGGTTGCGGGCTACCATCGCGGGCACGATGAGACGGGTCATGGTGAGCAGTCCGCGTATGTTGGTGTCTATCATCTCGTCCCAGTCGTCCATATTGCCCTCGTATTCCGGCTCCAGTCCGCGTGCCAGTCCGGCATTGTTGACCAGCACATCCACTTCGGTCCACTCCTGGGGCAAACCGGCAATGGCATCATGGGCGGCCTGCCGGTCCCTTACATCGAACACCAGTGGAAGCACCTCCACACCCTGTCGCTCCAATTTCCTCTTCAGACTGGCCAGGAGGTCGGAGCGCCGTGCTGTGACTATCAGATTGTAGCCGGCCTGTGCAAACTTGTGTGCGCAACTCTCGCCGATGCCGCTTGTGGCACCTGTTATCAGCGCGATAGGTCTTCTGTTCATGTGCAGTATTTTGTTTATGGTTGTGTTATGGCGTGTGTGTGAAGCGATGCTGTGGGAGTCTTCCAGTTGCCCTTGTGAGAGGGGAGCTACTTCTTGGCAGCCTCGGCTTGCTTCTTTCTGTCGTCGGCCGCTTTCTTCTTCAAGAGCTTGTCTATCTCGTCAAACTCCTTCCCCTTGTTGAGGAACAGGTAGATGCGATAGAGTGGCGGTGCCCAGCGGTCTATGTTGTCGGGCTGCAGTTCGCGCACTTTCTGCATGCACGGCATGGCGGCAGCATAGAGATTGCGTATGTCGCGTCGGTCCTGCTCAAAGCGTGGATCCTTGATGTTGCTGCATGCATTCTCCTGACGGATGACGGCCATATTGAGGTAGGAACTGCCCTTGTTGTAGTAGGCGTCGGTGAAGGCGGGGTCGCGCAGCAGGGTGCTGTCGGCAAACCGTATGCATGCCTCGTAGTCGTTCTCGATGAGCTTCATCTTGCACTTGGTGTACCAGTAGATGGCCTTGTCGGCTGTGACCACCTTGATGAGCGAGTCGGCCAGAGCGCATCCCTCCTTGGTCATGCGATGGGAGTCGTAATAATCGACCAGGTGAACGAAGAAATAGTCATACTCGGGGTACTGGTTGACTCCGGCATGCAGTTCTCTCACCCAGGCCGAGTCGTTCTTGAGGAGTTCGTAGGTGCGCACCTTATACTCCTGCAGAATGGGCTTGTCGCCGCGTGTGGCGGCCTCGATGGCCTTGTCGATGTATTTCAGCGTGTGGGCGGGCTTGTTGGAGAGGTACCCGCAGAGTGCCGCGCGATAGGCCAGTTTGGGCAGCATGGTATCGCGCTTGTTGGTGGTGTAGGTATAGTATGCGTCCATGAAGCCATAGGCGGCATCATAATTGCCCTTGCGCAGGAAGAACTTCCCGCCGTTGAGGATGTTCTTCTTGTATTTCTGACGCAGGTCGCTTGTCTTTCTGGAGTATTTCAGCCGCACCTTCTCTTGCGCGTTGGGCACAGCATCCACGCTGTCGCACAGGCGCAGCTGCTCGTACATGTTGAGCAGCGAATTGAAGAAGAGGGCGGTGTCATATTGCTGTTTGAGATATGCCTTGCGGTTTTCCACGCTATTGACCGACTCATAGAGTCTGGCGGCGGTGTAGTATATCATCGCACGGTCCTTGTCCTTGAGGTCGGTCCGGGGCAGGGCGTTTATCAGATTGGTCCTTGCCCCGTCTTGTCCCGAAGAGTTCTTGATGGCGTTTGATGCAGCCTTGTAGAGTGTTGACATCTTCACCGGCTTCTGGGCTTTGTCCTTCTTGTCTGCTGCCTGGAGCATGCTGCCCAGACATGTGAAGAGCAATAAGATAACAAAAGATTTCTTCATTCTGAAAAATGTTTGCCTTATCTGTTATTCAGAGGATGTGTGTGCGGCTTGTGCCACATGGCCCTCTGGTGATATCCTATGTGGTTTAGTGCATCGGGCTGAGTGCCGTAGGGTGGTTTCCCGTGTCCGCCTGCGCGTGTGCGGGAATATATAATGTGCGGGATGGCATCCGCTCTGGCTCGAGACGTCCGCCACCCCGCACATCTTGTGTGTCTGCTTAGAGCAGCTTGTCCATCTCGGCAGCCTTGGCAGCCTGACCTGTCACGCTATAGCATTGCTTCAGCTCGTAGGCCCACTTCTGGGGCTCGTCGGGAGTGCACTCACGTGCCTTCTCGAAGTAGGGGATAGCCTCTCCGAACATCTTCTTCACCTCCTCCAGTGTGGCTTTTGCCTTCACCTGGTTCTTGATGTTGCTCACTGTGGCGTTCTTGGCCAGAGCCTGACGGAACTTGCACAGGCCAGCCTGGTACCAGGCGTCGTAGTAGTCGGGCTTCAGTTCGTTGCACTTTCTGTAGCATGCGAATGCCTCGTCGTACTTCTCCTGGGCGAAATATGCGTAGCCCTTGCCGTAGTTGGCGATGAGCACGTCCTTATCCACAGCCAGCACCTCATCGGCATAAGCCATCATCTTGTCCAGTCCCTGCTTCTGGTAGTAGGAGAGCAGAATCTGAATCAGGTCGGTGTGCTTCTGGGGCTCCTGCAGGCTCACGTCGTGCATGGCCTTTGCCCAGGCTACGGTATCCTTGCGCTCCAGATAGCTGGAAATCTTGGCCTGCTGGGTGCCCTCGGCTCCATCCTTGAACTTCAGGGCCTCGTCGTAATACTTCTCCATAGCGTCCCACATCTTGGCGTCGTGTGCCATGTGGAAGGCGTAATAGGCAATCTGCTCCTTGGGGATGCGCATCTTGCAGATGTCGGCTATCTCGGGATAGGTCTCGGTATAGCTCATGGCGCGGTCGTATGCCTCGAGGGCGCTCTGGTAGCGGCCGCATGCGCTCTCAAACTGGGCAGCGTAGATGTAGTAGTCGCCACACTGGGACAACTGCACGCGCTTGGCTTTGAGCTGTGCCTCGTTGCCTGTCTCGCCCTTGGTCACCTTGGTGTACTTCAGCTCGTTGTGCAGAGCGTCGGTCAGGCATTTCAGATTGTTGTAGAAATAGGCTGTGTCGAAGGGCACTTTGTTGGAGGCTGCCTCCAGCATGATGTTGAGGGGATGCATGCACAGGTTGGTGCTGAGAGAGTAGGCTTCATCCAGCTTCTTCTCGTCTATCATGCCGCTGTGCAGGGCCTTCTGCAGGATTTCCTGTCCCTTCTTGCACTCGTCCAGAGTTCCCTCGGCCGTAGCCTTCTTCTCCTGTATCTGCAGATTGAGTGCGTCCCATATCTGCTGGGCTTCCTTGACCTGTGCCTTGGCTTCCTTCTGAGCGGCCTTCAGGGCGGCTGCCTCAGCCTTTGCCTTGGCCTTGTCATCAGCTGTCTGTGCGCTCAAGCTGCCTACTGCAAGTGCGAGAGCAATCGTTAACAGTACCTTTTTCATAATCGTAGGATTTGTTTTGAAATAGATAATATGACTTTATTCGTTTTCTTCTGTTCCGGGGTTCTGGGTGTCTGTTCCGGGGTTCTGAGCCTCTGTCCCGGGAGTCTGGGTCTCTTCAGTTCCAGGGTTCTGGGTCTCTTCGGTCTCCTCGGAGTACTCTTCCTCCTCGTCGTCACGGGGCACCACGCTGAGATGGCTGATGACGTCGTTGCGCTTCTTCAGCTCTATCAGTTTGGTTCCTTGCGCCACACGTCCCTTGGTCACCTTCACCGAGTCGGCGTGCAAGCGTATTGTGGTGCCGCTCTTGTTGATGATCATCAGGTCGTCATCGTCGGTAACCACCTCGGTGGCAACCACGTAGCCCGTCTTGTCCGTTATGGCCATGGTCTTCACTCCCTTGCAGTGGCGGCTTGTCTTGCGGTACTCATCCACTCCGGTGCGCTTGCCGTATCCGTTCTCGCTGAGCACCATGATGCTCTCCTTCTCCACGTCGTTGACCACGCACATGCCCACCACACGGTCTCTGGGGTCGTCATCGAGGATGATGCTTTGCACGCCCGTGCTCACTCGTCCCATGTCGCGTACCAGTTCCTCGGGGAATCTCACCACTCGTCCGCCTGCGTTGGCCACGATGATTTCGTTCTTTCCGTTGGTCAGCTCCACGCCTATCACCTGGTCGTCCTCGCGTATGTTGATGGCGTTCACGCCGTTGGTACGCACGCGGCTGTATTCCGTGAGGAGTGTCTTCTTGATGATGCCGTTCTTGGTGCAGAACACTACATGATGTGACTGGCAGAACTCGGGATCCTGCAGCTTGCGTATGCACAGGCATGCGCTTATGCTGTCGCCGGGCTGTATCATGAGCATGTTCTGTATGGCTCGTCCCTTGTTCTGCTTGTTGCCCTCGGGTATGTCATACACCTTGAGCCAGTGGCAGCGTCCGCGGTCGGTGAAGAAGAGCATGGTGTTGTGCATGGTGGCGGGGTAGATCTTCTCGATGAAGTCGTTGTCCCTGGTGCTGCTTGCCTTCACGCCTATGCCTCCGCGTCCCTGTGCACGGAATTCTGCCAGGGGTGTGCGCTTGATGTAGCCCATGTGGCTGATGGTCACCACCACCTCGTCGTCGGCATAGAAGTCCTCGGCGTTGAACTCGTCGGCGTTGGGCATGATTTCCGTGCGGCGCACGTCACAGAACTGCTCCTTCACTTCCAGCAGTTCGTCCTTGATGACCTTGCGGCACAGGTTGTCGTCGGTGAGTATCTGGTTGAAGTACTCTATCTTCTTCATCAGTTCGTCATACTCGGCATGCAGCTTGTTCTGCTGCAGACCGGTGAGCTGTGACAGTCGCATATCCACGATGGCCTTGCTCTGTATCTCGTCCAGCCCGAAGCGCTCCTCCAGCGCACGCTGTGCTGCAGCGGGTGTCTGGCTCTGCTTGATGATGCGCACCACCTCGTCGATGTTGTCGCTGGCGATGATGAGTCCGCGCAGGATGTGCACGCGCTCCTCGGCCTTGCGCAGGTCGTATCTGGTGCGGCGGATGACCACCTCATGACGGTGCTCCACGAAGTTGCTGATGAAGTCGCGCAGCGTGAGCAGCTGCGGGCGACCCTTGACCAGTGCGATGCTGTTCACGCTGAAGCTGGTCTGCATGGGGGTCATCTTGAACAGTTTGTTCAGCACCACCCGGCTGTTGGTGTCACGCTTCACGTCTATCACGATGCGCATTCCGTCGCGGTCGCTCTCGTCGTTGGCGTTGTGTATGCCCTCTATCTTCTTCTCCTGCACCAGCTGTGCGATATACTCGATGAGCTGCTGCTTGTTCACTCCGTAGGGTATCTCGGTCACCACTATCTTGTCGTGTGTGTCGCCTGCCTCGATGTCGGCCTTGGCGCGCATGATGATGCGTCCGCGTCCGGTCTCGTATGCGTCCTTGATGCCCTGCAGTCCCATGATGTAGCCTCCGGTGGGGAAGTCGGGACCCTTGACATACTGCATGAGCGCCTCCACGTCCATCTCGGGATTATCTACGAATGCCACGCATGCGTCTATCACCTCTCCCAGGTTGTGTGTGGGTATGTTGGTGGCCATACCCACGGCTATGCCTGTGGCTCCGTTGAGCAGCAGGTTGGGCAGCTTGGTGGGCATCACGGTGGGCTCCTGCAGGGTGTCGTCGAAGTTGTTGGTCATGTCCACGGTCTCCTTGTCCAGGTCGTCCATCATGGCCTCGCCCATGAGGCTCAGTCGTGCCTCGGTGTATCGCATGGCAGCGGGGCTGTCGCCATCCACGCTTCCGAAGTTGCCCTGCCCATCCACCAACGTGTATCTCATGGCCCACTCCTGTGCCATGCGCACGAGTGCGAAATATACTGAGCTGTCGCCGTGGGGGTGGAACTTACCGAGCACTTCACCCACGATACGTGCACACTTCTTGTATGGTCTGCTGTGCAGGTTGCCCATCTCCTTCATGCCGAAGAGGATGCGCCTGTGCACAGGCTTGAATCCGTCTCTCACATCGGGCAGTGCGCGTGCCACTATCACGCTCATGGAGTAGTTGATGTAGCTTTGCCGCATCTCGTGCTCGATGTCAACTTTGATAATTCTTTCCTGATCTTCCATTCTTATTTAATACTGTCTGTTCTCCTCTCTGATGCTCTGCCCGAGGCCGCAGGGAGCGAAGTGCCAAGGGACAGGCGGTGCCTCACCGGGGCGTGTGTAGCCTTTCGCCCAGGTGGGATTCCAAATACAAAGGTAAGCCGTATTTGTTGTATCTGCAAGTTTTTCTCCTATTATTTTCTCGCGCACGTGCATGAATGTGTCGTGCTACATTTCTGCCCACATGCCTGTTTTTGCCATTTGCGGGCTCGTAGGGCGCTTTTCGCGCGTGTGCCGACGGGGTGTCGGGAGCGGGGCTGAAACGTTTCCCTGTACGATAAAGGCTACGCATTTGTCATCTGAAACTACAGTAGATATTTCTCCAGTTGGGAAAATTTTTCTCCCCTACTGGGAATGTGCTTTCCGCATGCTTTCCTGCCATATGGCTAAGGTACGGGAGCCCCGAGAGCTGTCCCTTGCCGGCACCGCTCTCGGCCACCAGATTGCCCATCA
>SAMEA104315421__coassemble_697_pt1 | contig 34113 bp, 27 predicted proteins | sample SAMEA104315421__metabat2_low_PE_030 | metagenome-assembled genome bin SAMEA104315421 (sample SAMEA104315421) | gut metagenome | biome: Monkey gut; feature: monkey-associated habitat; material: faeces | place: China | collected 2013
AATAGTATGTTATTCACAAGAAAGAGTCCTTTTCAACTAAATTACAGAAGAACCCCTGCGAGCCACCTACGGAAGGGAAGGAAAAGCCAACGACTACCTCAGAGGCAAGAACATCGAGACCTTCTACCCCACTCTGAAGACCGTGAAGCTCATTGACGGCAAAAGAGTCACCAGAGAGGAGTCCCGCATCCCGAACATATTCTTCGCCCGTGGTACTGAGGAAGAAATCAAGTCATACGTCTATGACAACGTGAACCTCCCCTACCTGCGCTTCTACTATGCCCACAAGCACATCGAAGGCAAGGTCATCAAAGAGCCTTTGGTAATCCCCGACAGCCAGATGAACAGCCTAAAGATCATCTGTGCCGCCGACTCCGAGGACATCATAGCCTCCCCCACCATCATCACCAAATTCAAGGAAGGCCAGCAAGTCCGCATCACCGAAGGCAAATTCAAAGGCGTAGTAGGTACCGTAGCCCGTTACCACAGCCAGCAAAGGGTAGGCATCATCATCGACGGCCTCATGACAGTCTGCACCGCCTATGTGCCTGGCGCGTTTATTGAGACAACAGAACCACAAAACAATCAAGATATGCATACACTAATCGCCGATTCTGGCATTCAAAAGGAAAATCATTAAGATTACATAAGAAAGGGCTACACATCAGAACTCTAATATAGATATTTTAAAAGTCAAATGATATGAAAGTGCGATCCCTTGTAAAATATTTAAAATTTCATGGAATCACAACAAAGGATTTAAAAAAAATCCTTTATGACATCCATACCGAGAAAGAAGGTGCTGTCCCCCCAATGTCACAGCAAGGTCTGCCATCATCAAATGCATACATTTATAAAAGTGAACTAGATTTCATTTCAAGATGTATTCTTGATTACAAAAACATTGAAACGGGAGGGCAATTGTTTGGTTTTTGGACTGCAGATGGTAGTCCCGTCGTCGTTTATGCGATAGGTCCAGGAGCTAACGCTAATCATCAAATCGCGTTCTTCAATCAAGACATAGAATATTTATTAAATGTTGGAAGAGTTTTGGTGCATCATTATGGATTACAACACATTGGTGAATGGCATTCCCATCACAAACTTGGGCTAGCACAACCGAGTGGACATGACGCATCAACCATAGCCGACACAATAAAAGAAAAAAGTCTTCCTCAATTTCTTTTATGTATAGGAAATTGTTCCAATGTTGAATCTACTCTGAATCCATTCAACTTTACATTTAATGCGGGATATAATTATGTCAAAGCGCAATGGACAATTAAAAACATAGACAGTCCTTATAGAAGTCTAATTGACCAAGAACTAAAGAATCTTCTGAGACAGCCAACAACACAAATTGCCTCTTATAATATTGCGGGGATTCATGAATGCTTTTCAGAAATAAAATTGGAAAACGAAGGATATTGGTTTGAAGACAAAAAAAACCGCTTGGTTCTAAAATCAATAATTGACTTTATTGAGACGTATCCGACTCAAGCTCGATGCTCGGTTAAAATGGATCCTCAAAACCATATTCAATTACTGGTCAAAAGAAAAAACAAAGATGAATATATTTATTTCCCATCCAAATTCCCCCAAGCTGCACCTGAGATACAATTGGACTTTCATGGCAATTTCATCCCAGCAAGTCTTAACTGGAACTATCAAGGTGATATTCTTTCCTCTTTTATAAAATATTACAAATCAATCTACAATTATGATGGACGATAAAAGACTTGAAGCGGAAAAAGAGGTTCTTGCAACAAGGTTACCCTCTAGTTCATATCGTTTTATGGACATGGATACCTCTTGTCCATACATCGTTATGGCAGCAAAAACGAATAGCGGCAAAATATACACAATCAGAATAGACTTGGCAAATTTCCCTAACTCTAAGCCAAAAGCTTTTGTAAGAAAAATGCTATACACAAAATCAGGCAAGGCAATGGACTATCCAAGTGGCACCATGCACACACTTGGAGCAGAATACGGATTCACCCAGATATGTCATTATGCCGATTCTGCCTGGACACCTTTGGTCTCAATATACAAAGTTTACATTAAGTGCCGGCTGTGGCTGGAGATGTATGACCTCCATCTTAAGACTGGCAAGAATATGGATTACTATTTAAATCATCAACAATAAATAATATGGATAATCAGGAACAGCAAGAATTTGGCGAGGTAATTCGCGAGCAAGGACAGAACCAGGGGCAATGTATGAAAGATCTTGTATTTGATCCAGTGTCAGGTGATTTTGTCTTAGTCGATAAGGGTTCTGCTCATGAAGGTGATATAGTCACAGAAATGACAGAAAAAGGTTTTGCATAATGGTGGATAACAAAGTGCCCATTATATATTTGAGTGGAGATGAATTGAATACTTTTTCCATTCAAGAAGATACAACCGTTTTTGGCCATTCCTATGAATGGGAAGGAGAACGAGTTGTACATTTACGTATTAATCCTGTTCTGCATAGTTACGGTGCACATGGTAAGTCAATGTTTTCCAAAATCGACATTGCCCACTATGACAATTCTGTTTTAGCAGACGTTTTATATTTCGTTCAGATTAGTGTTAACGGCTCGATACAAGTATTCGAACACGTAGGAGATGAATGGCAAGAGAGAAATGTTAATTTCATTCCTTCACATCAAGAGCTATATTCTCGGAGCAAAGGAATTTTGGAAATTAACATCTTGGAAAACAAACGAGTTATGATTGTCGGTCTAGGAAGTTTTGGCTCTCAGATTGCAATAGAACTCGCAAAAGCCGGTGTGGGTTCATTCTCTTTATTCGATTTTGACAGAGTAGAATTACATAATCTGGCACGTCACACATGCACAATTAATGATCTATGTCGTCTTAAAACTGATGCAATTTATGATGCTATCAAAGGAAAGAATCCTTATGCAAAAATCGATAAATATCCGATTGACATAAACGATGATTTGCAACTGTTGAATCAGGAAATCGCAAAATCGGATTTAGTTATCTGTGCAACTGATAACAATAAAAGTAGATTCAATATCTCCGAAGCATTAGTTAAGCAAAAGCATACTGGTATTTTCGGAAGAGCTGTTACTCGTGCTGAAGGTGGCGATGTATTCCGTTACCGTCCTGGAGGCCCTTGTTATTGCTGCCTTATTGGTGCTGGCTTTTACGATCCCAACATTGATGAGATTACGGATGTTGCTTCAGCAAGACGTGATGGTAGAATTCCAGCATATGCATCAGAAGAAGATGCAAATGCAATGGTGCAGGTCGGCTTATCAGCAGATATTGAACCAATATGTAATATGATGGTTAAATTGAGCCTTATGGAATTGTCAAGAGGAGCTAATTCTGGTATCAAATGTCTTGAATCAGAATTGGTATATGATTATTACATGTGGGCTAATCGAAGAGAAAGACGTCATGCATCATGGGCACCACTTCCAAATGCTGCCAATCGGCCAACCATTTTACGATGGTATGGTGCAAGAATTCCCAAAGACGGCCAATGCCCTCTTTGTTCAAAGAAGAACATCGCTTTAGAAGCTGGTGAGGAATTTGAGAAAGGACTTGGGAATAATCTAGAAGATGTTGATGTAAACGAGCTTTTGTAATAATATGGATTTTTCAAGATTTACAGATATATCAAAGCAAACAGTTCAGAAAGCATATCGGTTAGCTCGCGAATTCCACTGTGCATCAATTGAACCACAGATTATGATGGTTGCCATGATGCAAGAGGGGCAAGACATGATATACTTTATGCTTCGAAAACTAAATGTTGATAAGACGGCTTTTTTTCAAGCTGTTAGTGATTCAATCTCTCATTTACCACAAGGGGAGAATGATCATCCTGATATAACAGATAATCTTGAACGAGTCCTTTCGAAAGCTGACGACCTTGCAGAATCAACAGGATCTGCGGTTGTTGCATTAGAACATATATTTTGGGCATTCCGTTGCATCAATGGCCCTGTATGCGAAATAATGAAAAGATTTGGCATTACAGAGCTGGAACTAAAAAATGCTGTAGAACTATTCAGAAATGGAAACTTTAATCAATCTGGAGAATTAGAATCCCCAGAAGGAGCACAAAAGCCAAATCTGATGAAATATGCGAGGAATCTTAATAAGGAAGCTGAAGAAGGAATCATTGAACCTTCTATCGGTCGAGATTCTGAAATCCGCAGAATATTACAGATAATTTCGAGAAAGACCAAGAATAATCCAATTCTTGTGGGTGAGCCAGGTACTGGTAAAACAGCGATTGTGGAGGGCTTGGCTCACAGAATAATTAGGGGTGACATTCCTCTTGAACTCAAAGGAATAAAGGTGTACTCTTTGGACTTAACTGCACTTATGGCTGGTGCCAGTGTACAAGGTGAATTTGAGACACGTCTAAAGGGCTTGATAGAAGAAGTAACTTCTGATAAGGATATTCTTTTGTTTATTGATGAAATTCATCTTTTGATTGGTGCTGGAAGAACATCAGGCGCAATGGATGCTGCCAATATCCTCAAACCAGCAATGGCTAGAGGTCAAATAAAAGTAATTGGTGCTACGACAACTGATGAGTTTCGTAAATATATAGAATCAGATAAGGCTTTTGCAAGAAGATTTCAGACAATAATGGTAGAGGAACCCGATGCAGACTCTGCCATAACGATTCTTCGAGGAATCAAAAAGAGATTCGAGAAATTCCATCGCATCAAGATACTTGATGAAGCAGTTGTTGCTGCGGTAAATTTGTCCTGTCGTTATATCAATGAAAGGTTTCTTCCAGACAAAGCTATAGACTTACTTGATGAAGCAGCATCACGCATGCGTATTGCCCGATCATCTATTCCTGTAGAATTGGATGATTTATCACGTATGATAAGAAGCAAAGAAATGGAACGCGAGTCCATTCGTCAAGATAATCAGAATCAGGATTTGTCCAGTTTAAATTTGGAGATTGCGAATTTAAGAGAGCAAGAAAATGTACTTAATGCCAAGTGGCAAAACGAAAGACGTAGTTTTGAAGAACTTCAGCAATTACAAGAATTGTCAGCATCCTTATCTGACAAGTATGAATCTGCGGAAAGGCTTGGACAGTATGATGAAGCATTGCGATTCAGAAATCAATTGTCCACTATAACAGAAGAGATTAATCAGATGCTTTCCGATCTCGATCATGAAGACTCTTCACTATTAAAGGCATCCCTTGATGAAGATGATATCCGTCAGGTTGTTACTCTTTGGACAGGTATACCTGTAAATAGAATGTCTGATGATGAGAATGAAAAGTTACTGCATTTGGAAGATGAACTCCATGCTTCTGTCAAAGGACAAGAAACGGCTGTTCATGTCGTTTCGAATATCATTCGCAGAAATCGTATGGGATTTGGTGATGCGAACAAGCCAATAGGCTCTTTTCTGTTCTTAGGAACAACAGGTGTTGGTAAGACAGAACTGTCGAAAGCCTTAGCAGATTATCTCTTTAATAGTCGAGATATGATGATAAGAATCGACATGAGTGAATACCAGCAAGAACATTCAGTTGCTAGATTGTTTGGTGCACCTCCAGGATATGTTGGTTACGATCAGGGTGGACAGTTAACAGAAGCTGTTAGAAGGAAACCTTATAGTGTAATTCTATTAGATGAAATTGAGAAAGCTCACAGAAAGGTTTTCGAAACATTGTTACAGGTATTGGATGATGGACGCATGACTGATGGTCAGGGTCATGTTGTTGATTTTAAGAATACAATCATCATAATGACATCCAATATGGGGGCAGAAGACATGACAAATTCAATTAGCCAAGATGGTTCTCTGCAAAATGAGAACGAATTGAAACAAAGGATTATTGCCATGTTAAAGCAGCAGACTTCCCCTGAGTTTGTTAATAGAATAGATGAAATTGTAATGTTCCAGCCTCTTTCTAAGGACATTATACTCGAAATCGTCAGACTTCAAATCGAACAGTTGATACAGCGAGTTAAAAGGAATGACATAGATTTAAGAGTTTCTCCTCGTGCGATTTTCCTTATTGCTGAGATGGGATATGAACCAACTATGGGTGCGAGACCAGTAAAAAGGTGTATTAATGACAAGGTCTTAAATCCATTGATACAATCATTGCTGACAAGGCAAGTCACAAAGGAACGTCCAATAAACGTTGATATAGTGAATGGTGAAATTCAATTTGTTAATGATTAGTTTTACAGCGGATGAAGGTAGATTACAGATATAACGAAGCAACTGGTGATTTCGAATTGGTTGAAATCACGGATGCATCTAATATTCTCTCTATTAGCTCAATGCTGACCTCAAGCATTAATGAATTTAGAGAGGGACAGACTTATGTCGGAATTGATTTCGGCACTTCAACAACTGTGGTTTCAATAGCAACTTACAATAAGTCTAATAAAACCATAAGTGTTGAGCCTATGAGGTTGGATCAACTATTGGAAGACGGCACTCGTTATCAGAGTGAAAAACTACCAACGGTGATAGCATGGTACAAAAATACCTTCTTGGTTGGAGAAGGTGCATCTAACCTAAAGTATAAACTTCGTAAGGGTGAAAACATTTGGTATTCATTCAAAATGGAGATAGGAGAAGATTTAGGTGCGAAGTATTACAATAGTGCGGTCAAGAACGTAAATGGTATTAGCATAATTAATCCGAAGGATTGTGTTAAGGTGTTTTTTATGTATCTAAAAATATTGATAACAAGATATTGCCAAAACCACAATGTTTCTCAAAACATAAATTATGCCGTAAGTATTCCTGCTTCCTTTGAGGCGAATCAGCGTAAGGATTTGATAGAGGCTCTAGAAACAAATGGGATGACTTTGACCAAACAGTCTCTTATCGACGAGCCAAACGCAGCATTCATTAGTTACGTTCATGAAAGCCAGACGTCTGAAAAGCCATTAGCTATAAAGTCGGATTATAACCCAAAAGTGCTTGTGTTCGATTTTGGTGGAGGCACTTGTGATATTTCTGTTTTGGAAATTGGGAAGAGCGTGTCTGGTTTGTATTCCAAGAACATTGCAATTTCAAAATTCACCAAACTTGGAGGTGATGATGTTGACAGGTATATTACGTACCATTATCTTCTCCCACGCTTTCTATCAAAAAACGGGAAGAACTCAGAAGACTTTATCACAAATGAGCGAAAATTTATCGCTTCTCAACTGTACAAAGTAGCGGAAAAACTAAAAATACAAATAAGCAAAGCACTTGCGGTTAAGATGAACGATTTTGTTATGCCTGATGAGAAGAATTCGTCAACAAAGGCGTCATTAACGATACCTATAGAAGTGAGAACTTCCAAAGGCATACTGTCGCAAAGTGATTTCTATTTGACCTATAAGGAACTTTCTGATACTATGGGCGTTTTTACCAAAAATAGTAAACGTGCTACGACTATAGAAGGTGAAGAAGAGTACAACAATATCTTTATGCCTGTAGATAGTGCCATTGAGAAGTCAGATATAGACACTGATGAGCTGGACTATATTTTGTTAATTGGAGGAAGTGCACAAAGCCCATATATACAAGAGGTTTTAAATAAGCATTTTACCAATTCTACAGTCTTGGTGCCACAGGATTTACAGACTCATGTTTCTCAGGGCGCGGCTATTCATTCTCTGCTAATGAACGGAATGAACAAATGCATCATACAGCCAATAACAAGCGAACCCATCTTGGTTATCACACGAGGGGGCATGGGGAAAATGGTGATGCCTGCAGGAACTCCTATTCCAAGTGATACAATAACAATAAGTGACCTTGCAACATCAAGGGACGGACAATCTGTCATAGAGATACCTGTTTGTGTAGGAAATACAAACAAGATGCTATGCAATTTGAAGATTACAAAACCAGGAGGTTTCCCGAAAGAAGCCCAAGTAACGTTGACATTGGAAATCAATGCCGATAAATTGTTGCAAGTTCATGCCTCCTGTATGGGAGTTTCATGCATGACAGAACCACAGAATCCATTTGCAAATAAGGAATTGTCTTCTGAAGAAAGAATGGTGCTTGCCGCCGAAAGGCAGTCAAATATTGAAGCTGAGCAGAATGGAGGTAAACCTTCAAAGCAATCTCTTGAAAATCTTAGAAAAGCATATGAGAATGCTGATAATGACTTTAAGGCTGCCGAAACGTATGAACTCCAGTATAATCTTTATCCTGATTCTTGTAATTTAAATAATTTAGGAGTTTTATATCACAATGCAGGAGTCTATTCTAAAGCTGTCGAGTTTTATGAGTTGGCTTTAGAAGAATCGCCAAAAAGTCATGTGACTCTTTCAAACTTGGGTCATACATGTATGCTTATGAGGGACTATCAAAAAGCAGAAGAATGTTTGCGTAAAGCTCACGAAATAGCTCCATATCATGGCATTACCTTGATTAAACTGGCGGAATTGGAAGAAAAACAAGGAAAAAGAACAGAATCACGCCAGCATAAGGAAGAAGCTTATGATATCCTGAAAAAACAATGGGAAAAGAACACCCTAGGAAAAGTAGAATTAGGATGGTTCTCATCTCTTGCAAGTGAACTTGGACATTATGATATTTACCAGCAGATTAAGAACTCATCCGAAAATTCTCATACAGATGAGTTATACAACAACGACAATTTAACAAAAAGTATATAATTTAATATTAAACAAAAATGAGTTGGATTATCCCTGAAAACAAATTGGATGATCAGCAAAGAGAATTTGTTGATAACGTTGACATTAACCAACGTAACATCTGGATTAAAGGTTTTCCTGGCTCTGGAAAATCTGTTCTTTTGGCATACACCATCAAAAAGATCAAGCGTCAAACCCCTTCAGCAAGCATTGTTGTAGTTGTGTTCACCCACGCCTTAATTGCAATGTTTAAAGCTGCACTTAGAGAAATGGGATTAGATGTTGAAGTCATTACTTATTTTGACTTTATGAGAAATACTCGCCGATACGATTACATACTTAGCGACGAAGTGCAAGATCTCACCCCTACTGTACTCAAAGAAATGAATAATAGGGGAAAACATGTAATTGTTGCAGGAGACGAAAACCAGTCAATATACGAAAATGACCCACAAACTCACGAAAGTACAGTAACACCATCTCAGATTAATCAACTTCTGAATTCTCGTGAATACATACTGAATATTATTCATAGACTTACCCGTTCTATCATTGATGTAGTAAACAAATTCTTGCCCAACCTGAATATATTTGCTGCAAGAAGGGATATGTCTAAGCAATCTACTCAGGTCCGTGTTTGTCAAGCTCAAAATTTTGACGAAGAAGTCAAATACATATTGAAAGAAGGTAAAAATGCTGTCAACAACGGATACACGACAGGGATTCTTATACCAACGGGGAAAGCCATAATCGCCTTCGTAAATACCGCATTAAGACAAGAAGGTAAACCCGAATGGGTACCAACAACAAACCGATATGGAAGCATAGACTTCTCTTCCTTAAACAGTCATCTTAATCGTTACGGTGTTCAAATGCAATACGTTGGCAATGGTACCGGAAACTTCTCTGAGGGAATCCGAAAAATAACCATAATGACCTATCACAGTTCCAAGGGACTTGATTTTGATAACGTTTTCATTCCTGGTTTGAATAGAAATTTGTTCATAACATATAATTCTGACTTAAGTAGAACTCTGTTCATGGTCGCAATGACTAGAAGTAGAAATAATCTATATCTTACATATAGTGGTTATAAACACGAATATTTACAGAAATTCTCTTCTGATTGTAATTCAATTGATATTCACGCAAATCTTAACCAACAGAGCACAGGCTTCGGTGGTGGCATGTTTGGTGGCATTTAATTATGACGAACTATTTAGCATTAATAAGAAAAGCAGATTTCACTGATCTTTTCAAGTATGGGAGACTTCATATTAATAATGATATGAAGACTGATTTTTCATGTAGTGTTGAGGAACTACCGTCTCATCCAGAGGTGTTCCATCATTTAACTCATTTCGCGAATTCATTTGATAGCGCATTTGCTTATTTGATTATCCATTATGTCAAAGCATCTTCTAATGGATTGGCTAATGATGTTAATATAGAAGAAGTTCAAAACATCTATCCTTTGGATTTTGAATCAAAGGAGGCTTTTGCGATGTCTTTTGATGAAAGAATCCGAATCGAGAATCCCATTTGGCCAGAATCTGTTTGGAGTCTTCAAAAACAGCAACAGTTTAGTGATTGTTTAAAAGGCGCAGCAAATCTTAGAGAAATCCTTGGATTTAAAGATTCTGATTACAAATGCAAGGAAATTATTTCCGATGACATTGTGCGCGAAGTTGTTAATGAACTTTATGATGATATAAGACCATCTGGAAATCTGTCGATATGGGTATATCTGTTGCGGTATGAACGACATTCTTTTTATCCCCAAAATGTATTGGGCTGTTTTATGGATATGGCTAACGTGGTATGTAACCGTCAACAAAAGCAGGAAGTTGACGAAAGTTCTGTAATGCAAACAAATATATACCGCTTTCTGACCGAATTGCGAAAAAACGAAAAGCACAAAATCGGCGACATACACGACAAAATAATAGATAGTCCTGAACTTAAAATATTTCTCGAAAAAACCAGAGAGTACGAGCCACAAGTAGATTTCACAATAGTAGCAACGTTGTTTTTTTATCTTAAATACACATATAAAGAAGACTTTCACTACAAGGAAAAAGATGTCATATCCATATCTAGTGGCAAAGAAAAATTTGGATTTGAATTTGAATTGGCTGCTTATTTATTAGGGATTATTAAGGGGCATCTGCACACATACGACTGTATGTATGACATGCTTCCGCTCCCTATATTCAAAAAAGCGTCCAACGCCCAAAGTCTGAGTGGTTCGCACACTAATAATGGTCAAGAATCATCAGAGTCCAAGGATTCACAAGAATCAAAAGAGACATCCAAACCAAAAGATGCACCTGAAACAAAGGAGACACCTGAGTCAAAGGACGCTTCTGAGTCGAAGGATACTTCTTGGTCAAAGAATAGGTCAGAGTGTCTTACTCCCTCAGAATCCAATTATACAAAAAAAACTTCAGCACAAGAGGATAATAGCAAAGAGTTTTCTAAAGAATCTATAGAAAAAGAAACGGACACTCCTCCTTTTCCTTCTTCCGGCGACAAAGAATTAATCCAACAATAACAGATTAAGACCGATTGTTTACCTGAGCATTCAAATAGACGACAGGTCTCGTACATTAGTAAAAAACACACATTACAAGAATTCTCATGATGGATACCCAAGGAAATCATAATTAAACAAAAGTTATATGGTAGAATATTCGTATCAACAAAAAATCGCGATGATGCGTATCTTGCTGGACATTATCCACGCAGATGGTTATATAGATGTCCGAGAACAGCATTTTTTCAATGAACTCAAACTGCTGTTTGACATGGAAGAAAATGACCACAAATATGTAAATGAATGCAATTCTTTATTGGCTCTTTTACAAATCAGGGATTTTACAGAAGAGCAAAAAATGGGATTTGCTTTGTATATGAGCAAAATGATTGTTGTCGATGGGGACATCAACGTTAATGAAGTTGCCATTTATAATGTGGTAAAAGAATTCTGTAGCATAAACAAAGAGTTTGAAGAAAACATTGCACCTGACAAACTGCAAGGTTTCACCCATTCATAATCACTCTATGCATGGGCATATAATATCTATACACTCAGGATTCCTTAGAGATATCACACTGAAGGACGAGCCTTTCATTTGTCAGTTGTTTAATGAGCCAGATATTGACTTTTACTATGTAAGACAAACATGCCACAGAGATTCGGCTGTCTTTACGTCCTTCATGGTAAATTCAAATATCACAGGAAGAGGGCTAACTGACATTATTGTTAATGAACTTAACAAGCCTGTAGGTCTAATATCTGCAGAAATAGTTCCTGACGAAGCAGAAAGAATCAGGTGGAATCTAGGATATGCAGTGCTCCCAACCTATAGACACAAAGGGTATGCCTCAAACTCATTGAAAGAATATATTCGAAGCCTCGAAGAATTCACTATCAACACAGCGTGTCTTGACATAAGTATTGACAACAAGGTTTCTGAAGCTGTTGCAAAGAAGTGTGGGTTTGAGCTAAGAGACAGATGCGGTTTTTTTGACACAGAGCATCCAGAAATTGGATTGAGACGCCATTGGTATAAAACAATCCATTCTCACGATGCCAGGATTCCTTTCTTCCAAAGAGCAAACACAGCCTACCATAACAAAGAATATGAAACCGCTATAAGTATATACAAGGAGGCATTGCATATACCTCTAGCAAAAGATTCAAAACTCAACGATGCACAAATATACGCAAACCTTGGAATGACATATTCCTCAATTGGTGACTATAGACAGGCATTCACATATTTGCGACGTGCAGTAAGTCTTGGTCTTACAAATCCAACTATAATAAAAGAAATCGCATGGTTAAAGAGCAATATAGGAATTGACAATCAAAAATTATGAAAAAGGTATCAAACACAGGAATACCTGGACTCAGTTTCTCTTGGAAACGAGCGTTAGGTATCACACAAATCAAGAGAGAGATTGCGAAAACAACAGGTATTCCAACTACAAAGACTGGCATAGAAAGAAAGATTGGAAAGATGATTCTAAAATCTATATTCAGAAAGTAATTTTCTTTGTATTCATTCGCATATTTGTGTCAGTAAACATCGCATAAACTTATAATTTCTATAGTTTTAAGCCTACTATTTTGTCCGAAACAACAAGAGATGGTCTTGTTGATAGCGAGTTAATCAACAAATGACAAAGAAGTACTTTAAGGAGTGGGAAAAGAGAAAGATGAAGAAACGAAGTATAATGGCATTCCTGGTGCGCTTGGTGGTGTTGGCAGTGGTTGCTTATGGCGCTTGGCATGTCTTTTGTCGCTATTACCCATCGGTGCTCAGGAGGCTGTCAGGGCCAGTTTCTGCTGAAATTGTTGATAATGAATACCGCTTCGGGGATGTCAACAGCACGCATCTTACGGCTGCCCAGAAGAATGGCATCAGGCCTGTGAGCAGCCGCGACGAACTGAAGACGGATAAGCTGGTGAAGATTGAGAGCTGTGATGAGTATATGGTTGAACGCCTGACACATTCGGTGCCTTACCTTACGAAATCAACAGCAGAGTTGCTTTCTGACATCGGCACTCGTTTTCAAAAGGAGTTGAAGGAGCAAGGGTTTGAGAAGCATCGCATCATCGTAACCTCGGTTCTGCGTACTGGCGAGGATGCCAAACGGCTTCGTAAGGTAAATGGGAATGCCTCAGAGAACTCTGCCCATCAGTATGGCACTACCTTTGACATTACCTATGTGCGATATGACCGTCAGTCTCTTTTCGGGAAGTCGGCAAGCGAGAAGCAACTGGCAAAGGCATTGGGAACAGTACTGAAACAGCTGCGCAACGAGGGCTACTGCTACGTGAAATACGAGCGCAAACAGCGTTGCTTCCATATCACTTCGAGGAAGTAACTGACGGCAAGCAAGATACAAGCCTTCCGCAAGCCGCATGCTGCCGATGGAGTAAAATCCGTACTCCTCTGCCATGAACTCTTTCGTGGTCTGCGCAAAATGTAATATAAGGTGGTTCGAACGGCCATCCTACGCACATCCCGGCAGAGAACAATAGCATCCACAGCAGAGCATAAGCGATTTCGAACGGCCATCCTACGCCCAGCCCAGCAGAGAAAGAATAGCATCCGCAGCCGAGCATAAGCGATTTCAAACGACCGTCCGACGGGTAGTCCCATTAGGGAGCCTGTCGGACGGTTGCCTGTTTATAGTTCGATGCCAATGCGCTGCAGGACGGTTTGTTCCTTGGTGCCGTAACTGGTGAGAGCCTGTTGACCGAGCGAGTTACGCTTGAGGTTGTGCATGCGATGGAGGTCGTCGTGGAACTCCTGGGACACTATCTCGCAGTAGAAGAGCCTGCTGAACTCCACATCGGTGAGCATATTGCCAGCGGCGAGCATCTTTCCGTCTTCCATCTTGGAAAGGTCGTCGAGGCGGAGAAACTGCCTGCCCTTATCATCCTCATAGGCTGTGAGCAAGGCGGCATCGCGGCGGGCAGGGGTGATGAAGAGCGGACGTTTGTGTGCGTACATCTTATATATATTGCCTCGCGTCTTGTCGATAATCTGCGACATGGGCACCTTGTTGACCTTGCCATCGTCATAGACCACCACCAAGTAGCCGTCGGCCTCATCATCGTGAATGGCCAGCGTGAGGATACCATCCTCCCACTCGATATCGTCGAGCACACACCAGTCGCCCTGCTTCTGCACCCGCACGTAGCAGGCTGTATCCACTCCATACCCATCCACCCAGTTCTCGGTGATATTCGAGCGAAGCGAACTGGTGGCGATGGTGTCGCCCTGCATGCTCAGCACCTTCATCTTGGGAGCCTCCTCGGGCTTCTTCTCCGGTTCCGGCTCGGGTGCCTCCTCCGCCTCCATATCCCTTGCTTCCGTCTTGTAGAGGTCAAAGTTGCGTTCCGCCATTATCTCGGCAAGCTGATCCTGCTCAATGGGATAAGTGGATGTTCCCTCTCTGAGATAGAACTTGTTGTCAAGCGTGAGCATCACAGGCGTCTTGCTGGGAGTCACCTTGATGGCATAGATGTAATGCTGACCTGCATCGGGATGTTCCACAATGATGGAAGCATTCACATGGTCGCCCAATGCTGTGCGTATGCTGTTGCGGATGTAGAGGTCATACTTGTCGGTACTCTCCTCGAAGAAGCGCAGGTCCTCGACCAATCCTTTGGCCGTACCCGTGTCGTTGACACCCAGATAGACGGTTCCGCCATAGGCATTCACCATTCCGCAGATGACCTTCATGATATTGAATGTCTGCTGCTTGATGTCCTCCCTCATGCTGTTGTTGGGCGGGAAGACGATGGAGGTCTTGAACTCCGTCTGCTGATCTTCCTCGCCGAAAGAGTAGATGCGCGGCAGTTCCACGTTGATGTTGAGCAGACTCTTTATCTTTGCCACTATCACCTGTTGGTGCTCCTGCAGTCCGAAACCCTCAGCCATATTGTAACTCAGCATCAAGCGTGACAGCCTGGCCAGTATATGGTCATGCTCATAGGTGGTGCACATCTCCCACAGGAAAGCGTTCCGCTCTGCCATTCCAAAGCAATTGACGATCTTCACCTCGTTGAGCCTCTGCTTCAGCAGCGGGTACTTCTCGGCCATGTCAGAGTTGTTGTTGCCCAACACCTGCAGTTCCTCGTCATCTACCCTGCCGTTGGCACCATAATCGTCCAATACACACAGGAGGCGCTGACGCTGCTCCAGATAGTCCATCATAGCCTGGTCACCCGTCATGCGTGAGAGTATGTGGCCAATGGAAAGGAAGGCAAACGCCTTGATATTGTCGGTCTCGAGCACAGCCTTGTGATCTACGATATTGATGATTTCGCGCATATAGCTGATGTCGAACAGGTCTTCCGACACCGCCATTGCCTCTTCCTCCAGTTCCTCGGCTGTCTCCTCATAGGGTTCCTCCTCGGCATAATCGCGAAACACCTCGGTGGCAGCCTTGCGCACATCCACCAAATTGTCGGCCACACCTATTATAATGCCCTGCATCGAACTGGGACGTGTGCCGTCGGTGAGCCTCACCTTCACCGAATCGCCCACCTGACAGTTGGCATTGTCCTCGGTGACAGGCAGGAAGATGCCGTATCCGTATTCCGACACGGCACAGAACACATGATTCCTCTCGTCGATATGGAAGATGATGCAGTCTGACTCTTCGCCGTACTCGGCCTGCTGCCTGATCATCTCATCGAGATAGGACATACAGTCGAAGGTGTAGGTGCGGCGCTCCTCGTTGGGACTGCCCAATGCATTGACGCGCACTTTGAATAGCAGCGGACGCCCGTCCTCGAAGAAGCTGTCGATGTCGAACTTCGGGTCGTAGTGGAACATGCCTGTAGAGCCACCCCTCAGATAGGTGTCTATCCAGCCTTCGCCCTCGTAGAGCATATCCTCTATGCGGCAATAGTAACGGCCCGGACGCGACTCATCCTTCCAGAGCACCCTCACGATGACATCGGTTCCCACCTCGGGTGCTATCTTCTTCAGTTTCTTCTTCTTCACATTGGTCCGCTCCTCAAAGAGCCCCTGCTCCACATCGTTCCAGTAGGTTTTCCATCGGCGTAAGCTCTTGCACTGGGCACCTATACTGTACTTGGCAGGCGAGTCGAGGAATATCTGCAGGTCGTGCCAGCCCGGGAACCCCTGCGGCAGGATGTTCCTCTCCTTTTCGGCCGCCATGGTGCGCGAGATGGTGATACCGTCGGCGCTCACCGTGAACCTCACGTTTTGTGCTTCATAGGAGCGTGTCAGGAAGGTGGTGCTCTCCGTCTTGCTGTTGGCCATCTGATAGGCCAGTATCTCCGTGTTGCCGAAGTCCCTGTTCCAGTTGAAGTCGAGCATACGCTCCTGTGAGAGCAGCAGCGCGTTGAGCGCACGCTCCACAAGGGTCTCTGCCAATCCTCGGTGCGTGCTGTCGCGCTCCAGCGGCGAACTGGCACGAACGAATGACAGGTAATGATAGAGCATCGAGCGGTAGAGCTGGGCATTAGGCTCCTTGCCGTCGGTCATCAGCAAGAGGAAACTGATGGAGCGCACCATACGGCCCAACAGGCTGCGGCTCTGGCTGTTGCCAATGATGGCTATGCGGTTGGCCTTCTCTCTATTAGACATTATATAGAAGCGCAGGAAACTGGAGAAGGCATCATAGAAGGATGGTTGCTTCCAGTCCTTGGCGCAAGCCTGCACCAAGTCGAGGATGGAGTCTATCTTCTCCTCCAGCAGATCGGGCTGCATGGAGAACATGGCGATGAGCAGTTGCATCCTGCGATGAGGGTGGTAGATGTAGCCCGAACTCTTGATTTTCCTCAGTATGGCATCGGTCTCCTCGCCGCAGCGGCCTTCCTTTATCAGCGCCAGACACTTGCGGTAGGTCTCTGCCACCGACACGCGGTCGGCTATCCACTGCTGATAGTTCTCGCGGTCCGACTCGCTGAACTGCAGCAGGTAATCGGAATCCTCGAGCAGATAGAGCCCTATCCTGTAGAGTGCATCTATCAGCCGGCCTCTGTTTCCATTGGTCAGATTGTGCCAAGTCTCCACGCCTGGGATGGCCGTCACAGCCTTCACCACCCATTCGGCCTGCCCCTGACGATAACAAGCCCTTGCTTCGGCCAACCGTTCTTCGCGTGCAAATCCGCGCAGGATGAAGCGTGCCACTGCCCCCTCCAGCCCCACGTGACTGAAGAGTTCGTCGGGTGTGATGCTTTTGACAGCCGCCTTGCTCTGTTCCTTTTCCAGCGTGAGCAGCATCCTGTCGCGCGACGGCCTTGTCACCAGACAACTTATCCTCTGGCCCGGCACCAGCAGCGTTTCCCTATTGCACCTTAGTCTGAAAGGAATACCTTGTGCATCCCTCACGTCATAATACCTGGTGTCGGGTTGCGGACTATTCGTTTCTTCCCTGACCACAAAGGGATATATCTTGCCCGAGATGTACTTCTCGGCAAACATGCGGGCGAAATTCTGCACAAAGACAATACTGTCGCCGTGCACATCCTTCACCATGCACGGCAACTCCGTCATTTCCAGCACGGCCTGGTCAGTCCGTTGGAAACCGAATAGCCTGATGGCGTATTCCCTGTCGTTAGCATTTACAATAAAAAACGAGTCGCTTCCCTCGTTTCGGATTTCCTTGATAGGCAGCATGTAGAACTTGCCTTTCTGATAAAGTTTTTGTGCCATGTCTGTATAGTTTGATGAAATGAAAATGATGCTCATGCAGCCTCTCCATAAGCCAGAAGGGGCATGAGGCATACAAAGTTACACAATTCTGGGGAAATATCAACGTATTGAGTGGCGGAATATTCGGGAAGGACAAACTTATTGAGCCTTTTTGAAAGAAAGGAGGAAAAAGGCCGGGGAAATCTGACCAGGAGCTTTTTCTGATTCAAAAACCAGGCTGTGAAAACTCACAGAATCCGCTCTTCGCCTCCTCGGAACCCACCAAGAGAAAAGATACGCCATTCTGTCCAGAAAAACGCAGCGTGCTGCATCGGGCAACGCAACGCGCTGCAATGGCGGATGCAGCACGCTGCGATGGCACATGCAGCAGGGTGCGACTAAAACACGAAAATGATTCTTTCATCTCCCCATCTGTCAGGAAAACACCGCCAAACGTTCTCCTGCCAATCTCGCCTCACAGCCCATTCAAATGGCAGTCCGCTGCGCGTTTCAGGCCATCAAGGAGCAGGAAAGTGAGAGCGAAAGTGCTTTTTTCTTCACAATATTCATATTTTTCGTTACCTTTGCACTTTGTAACACACACAAACATACAAGAATGGGAATCTTTAGTTTCTTTTCTCGCGAGAAAAAGGAGGTGCTCGACCAGGGGCTGGAGAAAACAAAGCAGAGTTTTCTGGGCAAACTCTCGCGTGCCATCGTGGGAAAGTCGCGGGTGGATGACGAAGTGCTCGACAACCTGGAGGAGACTCTGGTGACAAGCGACGTGGGTGTGGAGACCACACTGGACATCATACACCGCATAGAAGAGCGTGTGGCGCGTGACAAGTACGTGACAACAGCCGAACTGAACAGCGTGCTGCGCGACGAGATAGTGCAGATGCTCACCGAAACGGGTGCGCATGACGAGAGCTCGTTTGCCATCCCACAGGGCAAGAAACCCTACGTGGTGATGGTGGTGGGCGTCAATGGTGTGGGCAAGACCACCACGATAGGCAAACTGGCCTACCAGTTCAAGAAGGCCGGCCTGAAGGTGTATCTGGGTGCAGCCGACACCTTCCGTGCTGCCGCCGTGGAGCAGCTCTGCATCTGGGGCGAGCGCGTGGGAGTGCCCGTGGTGAAGCAGAACATGGGCAGCGATCCCGCCAGCGTAGCTTATGACACTCTGGCCAGCGCCATTGCCAATGATGCTGATGTGGTGCTGATAGACACCGCCGGCCGACTGCACAACAAGAAGGGTCTGATGGACGAACTCACCAAGATAAAGCGAGTGATGCAGAAGCAGATACCCGACGCTCCGCACGAGGTGCTGCTGGTGCTCGATGGCAGCACCGGACAGAACGCCTTCGAGCAGGCCAAGCAGTTCACGGCTGCCACCGAGGTGACGGGTATGGCCATCACCAAACTGGATGGTTCGGCCAAAGGCGGCGTGGTCATCGGAGTGAGCCACCAGTTCAACATCCCCGTGCGATACATCGGACTGGGTGAGGGTATGGAGGATCTGCAGCCCTTCGACAGGAAGGAGTTTGTGGATTCACTCTTCAAGGACTGACCCGCCCACCACACTTCAGCAAGCACCCTGCCGCCGCCTCACGCCAGCAAGAGCTTCATCGAAGCCCGGAACAAAGGCGCACAGACTGACAGCAGAAGCGCAAAGGCAACTCTGGACAAGGGCTGCCAAACGGCCACCAAAGGCCGACGGACAACAGAAGACAATGAGAAAGAACACAATAGACATCATCACGCTGGGATGCAGCAAGAACCTTGTGGATAGCGAGAGACTCATGCGGCAACTGGAACTCAGCGGATACAAGGTGACACACGACAGCGACGACCCACGAGGGGAGATAGCCGTGGTGAACACCTGCGGCTTCATAGGTGACGCCAAGGAGGAGAGCATCAACATGATTCTGGAGCTGGGCGAGCGCAAGCGCAAAGGGCTGCTCAAGAAACTCTACGTGATGGGCTGCCTCTCGGAACGCTATCTGGCCGACCTGGAGAGCGAACTGCCCGAGGTGGATCACTTCTATGGGAAGTTCAACTGGACCGAACTGCTCGCCGAACTGGGCAAGCAGTATCACCCCGAGTGTGCCGATGAGAGGCACCTCACCACCCCATCCCACTACGCCTATCTCAAGATATCAGAGGGATGCGACCGCCGCTGCTCCTATTGCGCCATTCCCATCATCACAGGCCGCCATCGCAGCCGCCCCATGGAGGATATACTGCAGGAGGTGCGCTCGCTGGTGGAGCAGGGGGTGAAGGAGTTCCAGGTCATCGCACAGGAACTCACCTACTATGGGGTGGATCTGTACCATGAGCGACGCATCGCACAACTGGTGGAAGCCATCGCCGAAGTGCCGGGAGTGGAATGGGTGCGCCTGCACTATGCCTACCCCACCGACTTCCCCATGGAGCTCTTGCGCGTCATGCGCGAACATAATAATATATGCCGCTATCTCGACATCGCCCTGCAGCACTGCGCCGACAACGTGCTGAGCGCCATGCACAGGCACGTCAACAGCCAGCAGACCTATGAGCTGATAGAGAAGTTGCGCGCTGAGGTGCCCGGCATACACATCCGCACCACGCTCATGGTGGGCCATCCCGGCGAGACGGAAGAGGACTTCAAGCAGCTCATCGACTTTGTCAAGTGGGCACGCTTCGAGCGTATGGGAGCATTCGCCTACAGCGAGGAGGAAGGCACCTACAGCGCCCTCCACTATCAGGACGATATTCCACAGGAGGTCAAGGACGCACGCCTGAGCAAACTCATGCGTGTGCAGCAGGCCATCAGCGCCGATGTGCAGGAGAGCAAGGTGGGACAGACCATGCGCGTCATCATCGACCGCCAGGAGGGCGACTACTTCGTAGGACGCACCGAGTTTGACTCCCCCGAAGTGGATCCCGAGGTGCTCATCCATGCCGATGAAGGTCTGGCATTGCCCACAGGCTCGTTCCAATGGGTAAGGATAGACAGCGCCGACGACTTCGACCTCTACGGACATTGCGTGGATGGCCCTGCCAACTGACGCACGCACACTTTATCACGCTCAACACCAAGACTAATGAACAACAAGGAATTCATCAATGAACTAAGCATACAGACCGGCCTCTCGACCAAGGAGACCGCCTCGTGCGCAGCTGCTCTGGTGGCAACCCTGTCGGCACACCTGGCCGAAGAGGACTCTGTGACGGTATCGGGCTTCGGACAGTTTGAGGTCAAGCGCAAGATGGAGCGCGTCATCATCAACCCGCAAACCAAGCAGCGCATGCTGGTTCCGCCAAAGATAGTGGTGGGATTCAAGCCTGCACAGACACTGAAAGAGCGCGTCAACCAGAAAACCACAAAGGAATGACAGGAAACAAGATAAACTGGCAAGACCTGGCAGCCGAACTGGCTACACGCACAGGTATGCAGCGCAAGGACGCCGATGCGTTTGTGCGCGCATTCTTCGACACCCTGGGCAAGGAAATCAAGGAGGAGAAGTCGGTCAAGGTGAAGGCTTTGGGCACCTTCAAGATGGTGGAGGTGCAGGAGCGCGAGAGCGTAAACGTCAACACAGGCGAGCGCTTCATCATCTCCGGACACGCCAAGATAGGCTTTCTGCCCGACACTGCGCTCAAGGAGTTGGTCAACAAACCTTTCGCCGACTTCCAGACGGTAATACTCAACGAGGGCATTACCGCCGAGGATATGGAGCGCATCGACCGCAAATATCCCGCATCGGATGCCGACGAGGAGGCTGATGACGAGGTGCCTCCCATCGCCGTTTCTTCCGAACCAGCACCAGCTGCCAGCGACCCCGAAGCCAAGCCAGAGGAACCTGCTGCCGCAGAACCAGAGGCTGGCAATGCACCTTCGCCTTATGCTGCACCCGCCACTCCTGCCGCTCCCACCGAGGAAACAGCCATTGCTCCTGCTCCTGCGGAAGAGTCCGAAGCGCAGGAAGAAGATCCAGAGACAAAGGAGGAGGAGCCGGCTACAGCCATTGTTCCAGAACCCGGAACTCCAGAACAACCCGAGCCTATCACTCCTGCAGCTGAGGAGAAGAGCGAAGAGGCTGCCGGCAAGGAGCCAGTGGAGGTTGCTCCCATCGTGACTGCCCCCCAACCACAGGCAGAAGCCAAGCCCGAAGAGGCACAGGAGAAGCATGCTGTGCCTGCGCCTGCCGTCCCAACGGAAAAGGCCGAGGCTGCCGTTGTACCCAATAGCGGACACAACATCTGGCGCACACTCTTCCTCACACTGGTGGTTCTGCTGCTGATGCTGTCATGCTACATGGCCGGCTATCTGAGACTGATAAACATGAGCTGGCTCTGTCTGCCGCCCGCCGAAGACGGAACAGAGATTCCTGTCGAAGTTGCACCCGAGCAGAAGCCTGCGCCTGCCGCCGCCCAAGCAGAAGCCACACAGCCCGCTAAAACTACAGAGACTCCAAGCGAAAAGGCAGTTGAGAAGCCAAGCGAGAAGCCCGCAGAGAGCAGCAAGCAGGATGCTCAGGCTGCCACTGCTCCCGCCTCCGCCCAAGCAAGCAAACCCGAGACGGGAATACAGAAACCTGCCAGACAGGAGCAGCCAAAGCAGAAGCCTGCTGACAGGAGCAAACTGCAGAATGCAGCCAAAAACTTCCCACAAGTGGAGAGAGGAAAGTATCTGATAACGGGCGTGCGCAAAACCCGCACCATGCAGCGCGGTGACAACCTCTACAGAATGGCGCGTCAGGAGTATGGAGACAAGGCTATCGTGGAGTATATCAAGGTACTCAACCAGTTCCCCAACCCCGACAATATCCCCTTGGGATACGAAGTGAAACTGCCCGAACTGCTGGAGAAGGGAGAATGAGGCAGGCCGGCATTAAACACATTTAACATTAAGCCACATGCGTAGTAACCATTTTTTGCACTCCGCATGTGGCTTATCCGTGTTAAAAGCCGTATTTTTGTGGACAAATTAAAACAGAGAAAAAGATAACAAAACATAGCATTATGGCAGAATCAGTAGATATTCGTGCTCTGAACGAACTGATAGAGAGGCAAAGCCCCTTCGTAACAAACCTGGTGACAGGCATGAACCGCGTGATTGTGGGACAGAAACATCTGGTGGAGTCACTGCTCATAGGACTGCTCAGCGACGGGCATATCCTGCTTGAGGGTGTACCCGGACTGGCCAAGACAAAGGCCATCAAGACACTGGCACAACTGGTGGAGGCCAAGTTCAGCCGCATCCAGTTCACTCCCGACCTGCTCCCCGCCGATGTCATCGGCACAATGATTTACAGCCAGAAGGACGAGCGCTTCGTGGTGGAACGCGGTCCGGTATTTGCCAACTTCGTGCTGGCCGATGAGATCAACCGTGCTCCGGCCAAAGTGCAGAGTGCGCTGCTGGAAGCCATGCAGGAGCGTCAGGTAACCATTGGTAAGGAGACATTTGCCCTGCCCAAGCCTTTCCTGGTGCTTGCCACACAGAACCCCATCGAGCAGGAAGGCACCTATCCCCTGCCCGAGGCACAGGTTGACCGCTTCATGCTGAAGGTCATCATCGACTACCCCAAGCAGGATGAAGAGAAGCTCATCATACGCCAGAACATAAGCGGTGAGAAGACTGAAGTGAAGCCCGTAGTGACCACACAGGATGTGGAGAACGCACGCGAGGTGGTACGCAGCGTGTATGTGGATGAGAAGATCGAGCAATACATCTCTGATATAGTGTTCTGCACACGTTATCCCGAGAAGTATGGACTGAAGGAGATACAGGACTACATCGAGTTCGGCGGTTCACCACGTGCCAGCATCAATCTGGCTCTGGCAGCTCGCGCATACGCATTCCTGAAGCACCGCGGATATGTGATTCCCGAGGATGTGCGCGCTGTGGCACACGACGTACTGCGTCACCGCATCGGGCTCACCTATGAGGCAGAGGCCAACAACGTGACCTGCGAGGAACTGGTAAGCAAGATAGTGAACAAGGTGGAGGTGCCCTGATGCACCCGCCATACAGCAAGAAGCAAGAGAAAAGTGCGATGGAGACATCAGAGATTCTAAAGCGCGTCAGGCAGATAGAAATCAAGACCCGTGGCTTGAGCAACAATATCTTTGCCGGAGAATACCATTCTGCGTTCAAGGGACGCGGTATGGCATTCTCTGAGGTAAGGGAATATCAGTACGGCGATGACATACGCGACATAGAATGGAACGTGACCGCGCGCTTCAACAAGCCTTATGTCAAGGTCTTCGAAGAGGAGAGAGAACTGACCGTCATGCTGCTGGTGGATGTGAGCGGAAGCCTCAACTTCGGCACACAGAAGCAGATGAAACGTGATATGCTGACCGAGATAGGAGCCACTCTGGCCTTCTCGGCAATACAGAACAACGACAAGATAGGCGTCATCTTCTTCTCTGACAAGATAGAGAAATTCATCCCCCCAAAGAAGGGCAGGAAGCACATCCTGTACATCATACGCGAACTCCTGGACTTCAAGCCCGAGAGCCAGCGCACCGACATCAGCGGAGCTGTGGAATATCTCACGCGTGCCATCAAGCGCAGATGCACTGCATTCCTGCTGAGCGACTTCCTCGACAAGAAGGATTTCCGCCAAGCACTCACCATAGCCAACCGCAAGCACGACATGGTGGCCATACAGGTATATGACCGACGACTGGCTGAACTGCCCGACGTGGGCCTGATGAAGATGAAGGACAACGAGACCGGGCAGGAAATCATCGTCGATACAAGCAGCAGGCAAGTGCGACGCGAACATGCCCAATGGTGGAAGAAACAGAAGGAGAGACTGGCTGATACGTTCAACCGGAGCAACGTGGATGCCGTGAGCGTAAGGACTGACGGTGACTATGTGGCTGCCTTGATGTCTCTCTTTGCCAAACGTAACTGACAATGGACAAGCATTTATCCATAAGGACCAAGATGGTGCTGGCACTCATGCTCCTGTGTGCATGGCTCATGCCAGCAAGCGCACAGGTGACAGTCAGCGCAAAGATTGACTCCCTGGAGCTGATGATAGGTGAGCAGACAGGGATTACACTGGACGTAACCTGCGGCAAGGGACAGAAACTGATGCTGCCTCAGATGAAGGTGGGAGACGAGTTGATGCCCAACGTGGAGATTGTGTCTGTCAACTCCCCCGACACCAGCCTGCTTGATGAAGGCAAGCGCATGGAGGTGAGACAGAGCATCACCGTGACGGCATGGGACTCTTCGTTCTATTATCTGCCGCCCTTCGAGATAGAAGTGGATGGCAAGAAGTACCAGACGAAGAGCCTTGCCCTGAAGGTGCTCACGGTGGAACCGCTGGACACCACGCATCTGGACCGCTTCAACCCGCCCTATGGCTACATGGAGCCAGAGTTCAGTTGGGAAGACTGGAGGGGAGTTGTTGCCAGCTCGTTCCTCTTTGCGCTCCTGCTGATAGCCGCCTATATATTATATGATCGTGCGCGCAAGGGCAAGCCCATAGTGCGCATCATCAGGCGCAAGAAGCAGCTGCCACCCCACCAGGTAGCCATCAGCGAGATAGAACGCATCAAGAGCGACCGCTCACTGGCCGATACTGACAACAAGGAGTACTACACGCTGCTGACCAACACCCTGCGCACCTACATCCAGAGCCGATACGGCTTCAGCGCTATGGAGATGACCTCGGCAGAGATCATCGACCGCCTCATGCAGGAGAACGATGAGCAGTCACTGCGCGAGTTGAGGGACATCTTCAATACAGCCGACCTGGTGAAGTTTGCAAAACACACCACGCTCATCAATGAGAATGATGCCAATCTGGTGGCAGCCGTGGAGTATATCAACCAGACAAAACAAGAGGTGGATCCGAATGCGAAGCCCGAGCCGGAGATTATCAAGGAGACCGACACCAAGCGCATGAACCAGGTGCGCGGCATGCAGATAGCGGCTGCCGTGTTTGCTGTAATCTCCCTCGCGCTGATGGCCTATGCCATGTGGCGTGTGACGGATCTGCTCATGTAATAATAGACAGGAGGTAGAGAATAAGACTATGACGTTTGCCAATCCAGAATATCTCATTCTGCTGTTTCTGCTGATGCCCTATGTGGCTTGGTATCTGCTGTGTCATCTCAAGCAGTCGCCCAGCATATCGGTAAGCACGGCAGCACCTTTCATACATGCCCACAAGTCGCTCAGGCAAAGGCTCATCCACTTGCCTTTCCTTTGCCGGCTCGCATGCTTTGCCCTGGCCATAGTAGCCCTGGCACGCCCTCAGACCACCGACAACTGGAGCACAAAGAACATCGAGGGCATCGACATCATGCTCTGTATGGACGTGAGCACCAGTATGCTGGCCGAAGATCTGAAGCCCAACCGAATAGAAGCCGCCAAGCAAGTGGCTGTGGAGTTCATCAACGGACGTCCCAATGACAACATCGGACTCACACTCTTTGCAGGTGAAGCCTATACACAATGCCCTATGACGGTTGACCATGCCGTACTGCTCAATCTGCTCAACGGCATGAGGGTGGATATGGCAGAGCGTGGGCTCATCTCCGACGGTACAGCCATCGGCATGGGCATAGCCAATGCAGTAACCCGCCTGAAGGACAGCAAGGCAAAGAGCAAGGTAATCATCCTGCTCACCGACGGCACCAACAACTGCGGACAGATAAGTCCAAACACAGCTGCCGACATTGCCAAGAGCTTCGGCATAAGGGTTTATACCATCGGAGTGGGCAGCAACGGCACAGCACCCTACCCCTTCACCGTGGCAGGACAAACCGTGTATCAGAACATCCCCGTGGAGATAGACAGCAAGACGCTGACCGCTATAGCCGCCAAGACAGACGGCGAGTTTTACCGTGCAGGCAACACAGGCAGACTGCGTGAGGTGTATCACCAGATTGACCAACTGGAGAAGACCAAGATGAACGTGAAGAAGTATTCCAAGCGTTACGAGGCTTTCTTCCCCTTCCTGTTGCTCTCGCTGATATTCCTCGGTATGGACGTTCTGCTGCGCGAGACACTTCTGAGACGTATTCCATAACTTTACAGAAGGAGATTAGAGCATGTTCAGATTTGAGAATCCACAATATCTTTACCTCATGGCAGGCATCATAGTGCTTGCCGTGATACACTATCTATCCCTTTACAGCAAGAAGAGGAGACTGAAGGAATATGGTGATCCCGACCTTCTGAAGCAACTCTTCGTGGGCGTATCGCGCTGGCGGCCCGAGGTGAAGTTCTGGCTGTGCCAACTGGCACTGGCTTCCTTCATCATCGCATTGGCCCGCCCGCAGTTTGGCACACGCATGGAGAAGCAGGAGCGGCAGGGCATCGAGGCCCTTATCGTGCTAGACGTGAGCAACTCGATGATGGCTGAGGATGTGAAGCCAAACCGCCTGGAGAAAGCCAAGATGATGATAAGCAACATGGTGGAGAACATGAAGGACGACAAGGTAGGCCTGGTGGTCTTTGCCGGCCAAGCCTTCAACCAGCTCCCCATCACCAGCGACTATGTGAGTGCAAAGATGTTCCTCGAGACCATCTCGCCTGTCATGGTATCGGTGCAGGGTACCGACATCGCCGCCGCCATCGACCTGGCCACCCGAAGCTTCACCAATCAGGAGGGCGTGAGCCGTGCCATCTTCGTGATTACAGACGGTGAGGACAACGAAGGAGGAGCCGTGGAAGCTGCCAAGGAAGCCGCCAAGAAAGGCATGCGCGTGTATATGCTCGGAATAGGCGACCCCAATGGTGCACCCATCCCACAGCAGGGAAGTTCTAACTACATACTGGACGAAGAGGGCAACGTGGTGGTCTCCAAACTCAACGAAGACATGTGCCGCGAGATAGCCAAGGCCGGCAACGGCTCCTATATATACGTAGATAACAGCAGTTCGGCACAGGTGAAGCTGAACGAACAGATAAACCGTCTGGCCAAGACACGCATGGAGAGCCAGATGTATAACGATTATGACGAGCAGTTCCAGGGCTTTGTGCTCCTTGGGCTGATGTTCCTCTTGCTGGACATCATGCTGCAGGAAAGGGAGAACCAGCGCTTCAACTTCTCGAAAATCTTCAGCAGGAGGATGAAATCATGAGACTGATAACAGCACTCTTACTCTGTCTGGCAGCTGTGGCAATGCCCGCAGCCGCACAGAACAGCCGCGACTATATCCGCAGGGGAAATCGTCTGATGCGCGATACAGCCTTCTCAAAGGCACAGGTACAGTACCAGAAGTCCATCGAAGCCGACAATGCCAACGCCCGAGCACACTACAATCTGGGAAACGCGATGGTGATGCAGTCGAAGGCAAAGGATGCCATGAAGGAATATGAGACTGCCGTCAAACTGGAGAAGAACAAGATGCGGCTGGCACAGATGTACCACAACATGGGCGTTCTGCTGCAGGCCGCCAAGCAGCCCGACAAGGCGCTCGAATGCTACAGGCAGTCTCTGCGCAACAACCCACACTCCGAGGAGACGCGCTACAACTACGCTCTCTGCCTCTACCAACTGAAGAAGAATGGCGGACAAGACAACCAGGACCAGCAGAAGGACGAGAATGGAGAGGACGAGAAGAAGCAGCAGGACAAGCAACAGCAGCAGAAGGAGAAGCAAAACAAGCAGAACGACAAGAAAGACGAAAAGAAGCAGCAACCCGACCCTCAGCAGATGAGCAAGGAGAATGCAGAACAGATGCTCAAGGCTGCCATGCAGGATGAGAAGGAGACGCAGGAGCGTCTGCAGAAAGCACAACAGCAGCCCAACCAGAAGCATCTACAGAAACAATGGTGACACACGACATGAGGAGAATTCTGTTTACACTCACCCTTGCGGCGATGAGCGCCATGATGGCCATCGCACAGGTGACTTTCAAAATCGAAGCGCCCCGCCAGACAGAGGTGGGACAGCAGATACGCGTGAAATATGTGGCCAATACCACCGACGTGGAAGACATCCATGTGGGTGATTTCCCTGGCTTCGAAGTGGTATATGGACCCAGCACCAGCCGTAGCAACAGCTTCACGATGGTAAACGGAAAGACCAGCCGGAGCAGCACGATGACCTTCACCTATGTGCTGGTTGCCACCAAGGAAGGTACACACAAACTGCCTGCAGGAACCATCAAAGTGGACGGCAAGAGCATCAAGAGCAACACCGCCAGCATCGAGGTATTGCCTGCATCGGCACAGGGAAACGGCAGCAATCAGGGCAACAGCCAGAACGCACAGCCGCAGCAAGGTGGCCGACGTGGTAGCGCATCTTCCTCCAACGGCACAAACATCGGGGCAAAAGACCTATATATGACCGTAACGGCCAACAAGACAAAGGTGTATGAGCAGGAAGCCGTATTGCTCACCTACAAGCTCTACACGCTGGTCAACATACAGCAGATAGCCGGAGAGATCCCCAGCTGGACGGTTTCCACGTACAGGAACTGGATGCCAAGCAGCAGATGTCACTCAAGTATGAGCGCGTGAATGGCCGCAACTACGGCACCGCCATCTGGCGTCAGTATGTGCTCTTTCCCCAGAAATCGGGCAAGCTAAAGATTCCCAGCGTCACCTTCGACACACAGATTGAGGTGCAGAACACCGGTATGGATCCCTTCGATGTGTTCTTCGGAGGCGGAAGCCTTACGCAGGTGGTGAGGAAATCCATTACTGCTCCTTCGTGCGAACTGGAGGTTATGCCTCTGCCCACGCCTAAGCCCGACAACTTCACAGGCGCTGTGGGACATTTTACCATCTCTGCCAGCCTCACCCCACAGGAAATCAAGGCCAATGATGCCACTACCCTTCGCCTGGTGGTGAGCGGATACGGCAACATGAAACTGATGACCGCACCCAAGGTCAACTTCCCGAAGGACTTCGAGCTCTACGATCCGAAGGAGACCGACAAGGCTACCTACACATCCAGCGGCGCCAAGGGCAACAAGGTATATGACTATATAGCTGTCCCCCGACACAGCGGCACCTTCCAGATACCCGCCGTGCAGTTCAGCTACTTCGATATTGAGAGCAAATCCTACAAGACGCTCCAGACCGACTCCATGACCATCAAGGTGGCCAAGGGAAGCGGACGCTCGGCATCCGCATCCACCGAGCAGGAAGACCTGAAAGTGCTGGGCAACGACATACGCTACATCAAGATGGGCGGCGTAAATGCCGACACCGAAGGGAGCATCACCTTTGGCAGCCGTGCCTATTGGCTTGCCTACCCTGCCCTATTGCTTCTGGCCTTCTTCAGTCTCACCATCGGCAGGCGCATCATACGCAGCGGAGAGGGACAGCGCAAGGCAAGCAAGGTGGCCTCCAAGCGTCTGCGCAATGCCGAGAAACTCATGCGTCAGGGACTGTGCGAGCAGTTCTATGAGGAGGTGATGCGTGCTCTGCTGGGCTACGCAGCCGACCGCCTGAACATATCGATGAGCGACCTCACCAAGGACAACGTGGCTGAAGCGATGACCGCACACCACGTGCCCGACGAACTGGTGAAGAATTACACCGACGTGATGGCCGAGTGCGAGTTTGCACGCTTTGCGCCAGGAGAGCCTGCCGCCAAGATGGAGAAGATGTACACAGAGGCTTCAGAGACCATCAACAGACTGGATGCCTCTATCAAGAAGAACAAGTAAGGAGATGAGAAAGATAGGTATATTCTTGCTGGGGCTGCTGATGCTCCCCACACTTTGCATGGCTGACGAAACTGCCGCACTCGACAGTCTGAAGGCACAGGCCGACAAGGCTTTTGCCCAGGAGAAGTATGAGCAGGCGGCAGAAATCTACAACCGCATTGCCGACAGCGTAACATCTGTAAGCGTCTGTTACAATCTGGGATGCACCTATTACCGCCTCGACAGCATGGCACAAAGCGTGCTGTGGTTTGAGCGCGCGCTCAAGCTCAATCCTGCAGACGAGAATATCGAATGCAACTTGCGCCTGGCACGCGAAAAGACCATCGACCGCATAACGGCCAAACACAGCTTTGTGGTGATAGACATCTTCCATCGTATGGCCTGCATGCTCAGCATGAACCAGTGGACATGGACCTGCCTCACCCTCTTCATCCTGGCGATAGCAGCCATGGGAATGTTCCTCATCGCCGGCAGCATCACGCTGCGCAAGACGGGCTTCTTCACCTCCGTTTTCCTCCTGCTGCTCTGCGTCGTGGGCAACGCCTACGCTCTGTATCAGCGGCATGAGGCCAACCGCCATGATGCCGGCGTGGTGATGTCGTCGATGGTGACTGTCAAGAGCACCCCCTCAGACAGCGGCAACGACCTCTTCATCCTGCACGAAGGCACCAGAGTGGAGATTCGCGACGGCAGCTTGAAGGACTGGGCTGAGATAGAGATAGCCGACGGCAAGGTGGGCTGGATAGAGAAAAAGCATTTCGAAATCATCTGACAAACATAAGCACGCGCTATGCTCAAAGAGTTGATTACCCTTGACCAGGAACTGTTGCTTGCCCTCAACGGCAGCGACTCGCTCTTCATGGACGGTCTGATGTGGACATTCACACAGACCCTCACATGGGTGCCCCTGCTGGTGGGAATCATATATGTGCTCTTCCAGAACCAGCGCCCCAGCGTGTGCTTCACCATCATCCTTACGGCCATCCTGCTTGTGGTCTTCACCGACCAGTTCTCGAGCAGCCTGTGCAAACCCTATTTCCACAGGCTCCGTCCCACCCGTACCCCCGAGATAGCAGCCATGGTGGATGTGGTAAACGGCTATCGCGGCGGACTTTACGGTTTCATCTCCAGCCATGCAGCCAACACCTTTGGTGCTGCCATGTTCTTCACCCTCGTGTTCCGTCACGCTCCCACCGGCCTTCTGCTCTTCTGCTGGGCAAGCCTCTCCAGCTACACCCGCATCTATCTGGGTGTCCATTTTCCCCTCGATATCCTTTGTGGTGCACTCTGCGGCCTTGTGTCCGGCACCCTCTTCTGGTTTGTGTGCCAACGCATATGCGGCCGCCATGCCACCAGCAGCGACTATAGCACCTCACTCCGCACGCCCACCGGCTATGCGAAGACCAGTTTTTCTGCCATCTCCTTTGCAGCCTCTCTCTCTGTCATCTATGCACTCATCCGTGCCGTGGTGACGGTGTCGATGCTGTAAGAAAAGCCCCCATTGCCTATGCGAGGTAGAGTCATTGGCCTGTTGGTCAGCATCATACTCATCGGCACCTGCCTTTCCTGCTCACATCGTGAAGCAGAGGAAGAGGCTGCACGCTGCAATGAGTTGGCCTTCCAATGGCGGTACCGCAACATCGACAGCAGCCTCACCTACGCACGCAGCGCGCTGCGATTGGCTACGCAGCACGGTGCAGAGGGCGCTGCAGCGCGCTGCAACCTCGCTTACATCGCATATCAACAAATGGCGTACGAGAAGAGCATGCGTCTGCTCAACCAGTCATACCATTGTACCAACGACCAGATAGTGCTCCTTTGTGCCGATGTGCTGGCCATGAAGGTGGCGCAGAAGACGGGAGACGGCTACTCATTCTTCAGCCACCGCAACCATGCCCTGAGGCGCATTTCGCGCATCTTCGAGGAAAGGGACCGCCTGACACCCAAGCAGCAGAAGCACTTCCACTATGCGCTCACCGAACTCCACATCGTATCCTCCACCTATTATTATTATCTGGGACAGGATTCCGCTGCCCGTGCCGAAATACACAGCATAGACACAGAAGTGTCTCTCGAGCGCGACACTACGCAATGGATTTATTATAACTATATGTTGGGAAGCGGCGGACTGATTACCGGAGATGCCGCCGATGTGACGCAGGCGGAGTTTCACCACCTGCTGGGCGCCTACACCACAGCACGCGCCACTGGCTGCATCTACTTCCAGGCCAACTGCCTGCAGTCGCTTGCCTCTATGCTGGCCGACAGCGTGCAGGCCCGACTGCTGCGCACACGCGAACCCGAGAGTTACAGTTATCTGGTCACGCGCTTCTCGCCCGACGGCAGCCCCCTGCCCGCCTCCAGGCTGTCCCTGCTTATGGCCGAAAAGGCACGCACGCTCTTCCGCGACTACAAGGACCTGTATCAGACCGCCTGTGCCTATCGCACGCTGGGCGAAATCTACTTCGTACAGGGGGCTCCCCAACGGGCGCTCTCCCACTTCCAGACTGCACTCTCAATGGTGGAGGAACAGAAGTTGCGCGACTCCACCACCGTGGAGCCTTGGATGGCCAACATACATGAGAAGCTGAGCCTGGCCTACAGCGCGCTCGATGACAAGGAGTTGTCTGACCTGCATCGCAACGCCTACCTGGACCTCCTGGACCAGTCGCGCCAGAACCGCGAACTAGATTCCCGCCGCGACATCCTGGCCGAGGAGGTGCATGCAATCCACCGCAAGCTGCTTCTGCTCACGCTCCTGGTGGTACTGGTGGTGGGCATGTTTGCCTTCTACACCCGCCGCCTGCAGCGCAATACGCGCATGAGATTCCAGAGTCTGAATAATGTGCGAAACTCAGAAGAATACCTTCAGGCTGTGAGCGCCAAGGACGAATGTACCGCGAAGTGGCAGGAGCGGCTCGAGGAACTGGAGCAGGAATGCCAGGCGGCACAGTTCCATACCCGCGAACTGGTGCAGGGCAATCTGGAACGACGGGCCAAAGTGTCGCTCGTTTATGCCATCGTCCCCTATCTCGACCGCATGCGGGCCGAGGTGAAGCACATGCGTCAGGAGGGAAAAGTGGAGCCCGAGAGGTTGCGCTACGTGGGTGAGTTGGCCGAGGAAATCATGCGCATCAACGAATTGCTCACCGAGTGGATACAGGTGCAGCGCGGACAGCTGAGCCTGCATGTCAGCACCTTTGCCCTGGCCGATGTGTTCCGCATCATCTCGCTGGGCAGTCACACCTTCAGCCAGAAGGGAATCACCCTGGAGGTGCAGCCCACCGATGTGCGCGTGAAAGCCGACAAGGCACTCACCATGTTCATGGTCAACACGCTGGCCGACAACGCCCGCAAGTTCACTCCCAGCGGCGGACGGGTGTCACTCCAGGCATCTGCCACCGACGAATATGTGGAGATAAGCATCCAGGATACCGGCGACGGACTCTCACCCGACGATGTGTTCACGCTCAACCACAGCAAGGTGTATGACCCCAAGGAGATAGGTGGAGCCAAGGAAGGAAAAGGCTTCGGATTCGGCATCATGAACTGCCGTGGCATCATCGAGAAGTACAAGAAGACCTCTGCATTCTTCCGCCATTGCGCCTTCGGAGTGGAAAGCGAGCAGGGGCAGGGAAGCCGCTTCTGGTTCC
>SAMEA104315421__coassemble_916_pt1 | contig 21558 bp, 13 predicted proteins | sample SAMEA104315421__metabat2_low_PE_030 | metagenome-assembled genome bin SAMEA104315421 (sample SAMEA104315421) | gut metagenome | biome: Monkey gut; feature: monkey-associated habitat; material: faeces | place: China | collected 2013
AGGCAGGCCGTGCGCTCAAGAGCCGCGGCACGGAATGGCCCACCAGGGAGACCAGTCTGGATGCCAGTTCGGCCGGCTTTGTCCCCCATGGCGACCTCTACAGCGGCATCCTCAATGCCACCGACCAGGCACGGTATGTGCTGCGCAGCACCCACAACCTGCTGCCTACCAGCCTGGTGCTGGAGGACGGGAAGGACCGGGCGAGAGTCATGCACCACGTGTGCCGTAGCGTAGGATTCCACGTGCGAGGCATGCGCAGCGCCCCATCGGCCTATACTGAGATGATGGAGAAGTTCAATCTCACACCCCGTAACATGCCGGCGCGTGTGAAGAGCGAGAGCAAAGGCCCCCTGGGCGACACCTACATCATGAAGGCCGGCATGCAGAGCGTGGCCTTCGACTTCGGCGGTGGACAGTATCGATCGGCCAACATCGAGAAGCGCTCGGGCATCCTCTCCTGCCGCGACAAGTACGGCCGCGACCCCAGGGCTTTCGACTTCCACCACAATGCCTTTGCCGACCAGGACCGTGCCACTACGCTGCGCAAGATGACAGCCATGACTTCGCCCAGCGGGCGGCAGTATATCGTGGAGGGCAAGTGGAGCCGACACATGCGCCTGTGGACACAGGTCATCAATGGCAAATACAAGCGTACCGACACCCCCGATGTGTTTGGCGACGGCACTGTCACGCTGGAGTTCTATGGCGACTCAGCGCAGGACTACAGGCAACTCAGGAAGGTCACTCTGCCCGACACATACAATTATCCCAGTTTGCCCAAAGGCACCCTCAAGTATTTCCTCTACGATGACGAGAACCGCACGACGGAGTCGCGCATTGACTACGTGCAGAGGTATTTCCAGATACTGGCGGCTGACTTCAACGAGGATGGCGTGGACGATATCCTCATCAACGTGAACGGCGACGTGTATATCTACGATGGAGCCATGCTGCTGGACGGCAGGGCAGCACAGTCCAGGATGGCACACCGCAGTTTCCGCGCTTTTGCAAGCGACAACGCGCCGGTGCGTGTGGCACTGGGCGATGTGAACAGCGATGGCGTGCAGGACGTGCTCGTGATGCGGGCCAAGGCGAAGTGCATACTGACGGTGTGCAAGAACGGCGACCTGGACAATGTGCTGGCTTCGACGCAGTTGCCCAATGACGGGAAGAACACATGGTTTATCGACCTCAAGGTGGGGCGCGTGACCAACAGCACCTACCCCGAGATAGTGACCCTGATGCGCGACTTCAGCGGAACCACCATTGCCCACAACGCCACGATGAACATCTATCGCTACAGGCAGGGAGCGTCGGGCAATCTGGAGACGGTGCCTATGGACGGGAACAATGTGGGCAGTTTCAGGGGCAACGACGGCCACATGGGCAACTGCAACATCACGCTGCCTTACCTGCGCGGGCAGGCCAATCCCTGCGATATCATCGTTGGAGCCGACCTGTGGACGTGGGACGCTGCCCTGGGCAAGGTGAAGTTCGTGGAGCAGGTGCTCAGTTTCGTTGACAAATCGCAGTGGTCCATCCTGGCCGACCATATCATAGCAGCCGACGTGAAGGGCACCGGGCAGGACGGGCTCTACTACTTCGCCACCTGGAACAGCTACGACCGCAATGCCGAGCGATACAGTCTCACCTGCATGTGTGACGCGTGGTTTGAACCCAGGGCCGACTTTGACAAGGAACACAAGTACATTGTCACCCGCGTTACTGACTATGATGACAAGTACTTCCATTACGGTAAGAACGGCACCCGATGGGAGAACAGCGGGCAGCTCAACCAGGTGGAACTCATGTGGTGGTTCGGCAGCGGAGACGCCGAATGGGGCAATGCTGCCACCCTGTGTGCCGTGAACGACCGCACGCTGGGCAAGCGCCTGAAGTTCAAGAGCCGCCAGACAGCCTTCTCGGAGCCTCGCATCCATGCCATGCTGGCAGCGCCTCCCACCTTCACCTATGGCGAGGGCGAGCAGGATCCCGGCTATGACTTCGTCACTTCGTGGGGCTACTCGCGCAGCACCTCCACCGAGACCACCAAGTCGAGCAGCATCTCCTCGTCGGCCATCTTGGGCTTCGAACTGGAAATCAATGCTCCCATCACCGGGCAGAAGATAGCCGGCATGGACTTCACAACCAAGATCCAGCAGGAGTGCACCTCTTCCACCTCATCGGGCAAGACCGTCACCTATAGCCAGCAATACGAGGCGCGCGACGATGACCGTGTGGTGATACAGGTGACCCCCTACACCGTATATACCTACGTGATAGAGCAGGCCGAGAATCCCGACGAGATAGGAGGCGACTTCATCATCGCCATGCCCGGGCAGTCCAGGACTATCGGTCTGGCAGTACAGGACTTCCAGTATCTGATGGCAGACGCTCCCGGCACACCCGACATCAGCCAGGTGTTTGCCCACAACATCGGTGACCCTTATTCTTATCCCGCCTCCAGTGCCGAAATACGGTCGGTAGGAAACGTGATGTGGGGCAATGGCAAGGAGAACGATTGGGTGACCACGGGGTCGGGAGGCTCGGTCATCCGCGAGATAGCCCTCGATGAGACCACCTCGCATACGGCTGGCTTCACCTTCGGGGTGGAGACTGAACTGGTGGTCACCACGGGATGCGTGAAGGCTGGAGCAGGCTTCGGCTACAACGACACCAACGAGACCACACACAGCGAGGGCAAAGGCTTTGCCGTGTCGGCCTGTGTGCCAGGCCTGGCCTCGGGCGACCGCAACCCCGCGCGCAGCTTCTTCGACTGGAACCTGTGCTGGTACAAATACACGCTCGACGGACAGACATTCCCCGTGGTGAACTATATCGTGAAGCCCAAGGGTGCCTCGCGGGTGGCTGCCAAGCACACCAGGTGATGCCTGCGGGCAGGGTGGAAAGTCCTGCATGGTACTGACAAAGGGGCGCACAACGGTTCTGGCAAGGGGCCGATGTGCGCCCCTCATGTGTGCGGGCATGCGCGCAAACCAATAATTATATGCGTATAGTTGGCTGTCTGAGATATAATTAGTATCTTTGCACGCATTTTTGCAAAGACAGACAGAGTACATAAGATAATAACAAACATATAGCAACGATGAATATTTCATTCGAGAAAGTAAATGAAGTGAACGCCCTGCTGACCCTTTCGCTGGTGAAGGCAGACTACGAGGAGAACGTTAACAAGGCCCTGAAGGACTTCCGCAAGAAGGCCCAGATGCCTGGCTTCCGCCCCGGACAGGTGCCCATGGGCCTGCTGAAGAAGCGCTTTGGCACAGAAATCACCGCTGAGGAGGTAAACAAGATTCTGGGTAAAGAACTGACCAAATATATCCACGACGAGAAGATCAACGTGCTGGGCGAGCCTCTGCCCAACGAAGAGAAGACCCCTGCCATCGACTTCGATGCACAGGAGGACTTCACTTTCGTGTTCGACGTGGCACTCGCTCCTGAGTTCGATGCCAAGGTGAGCGACAAGGACGAGCTCGACTACTACGACATCACAGTGGATGATGCCATGGTAGATAAGCAGGTGCAGGTGTATGCACAGCGCGCCGGCGAGTACAGCAAGGTAGATTCCTACGAGGAGCGCGATATGGTGAAGGGTATCCTCACACAGCTCGGCGAGGACGGACAGCCCGTGGAGGGCGGACTCCAGAAGGAGGATGCAGTGATGCTGCCCGGCTACATGAAGAACGATGAGGAGAAGGCCAAGTTCAATGGCTTGAAGGTCAACGACGTGATTGTCATCAATCTGGCAAAGGCCTATGACAACAATGACGTGGAGGTGTCAAGTCTGCTGGGCATCACCAAGGAACAGGCTGCCGAGGCCAAGTCAGACTTCAGCTACCAGGTGACGGAAATCACTCGCTTCGTGCCTGCAGAGGTCAACCAGGAGCTCTTCGACAAGATTCTGGGCGAGGGCAAGGTGAATGGCGAGGAGGAGTTCCGCGCAAGCATCGCCGAGAGCATGAAGCAGGACTTTGCCGCTGATAGCGAGTTCAAGTTCGCCCGCGACCTGCGTGCTTACCTCACAAAGCGCATTGGCACACTGCAGTATCCCGAGGAGATGCTCAAGCGCATTATGAAGCTCAACAACAAGGACAAGGATGATGAGTACATCGAGCGCAACTTCAAGCCCAGCCTCGACGAGCTGACATGGCACCTCATCAAGGAACAGTTGTGCGACCAACTGGAGGTGAAGATCCAGCAGGAGGACGTGCTCGAGACTGCCAAGATGGCTACACGCATGCAGTTTGCGCAGTATGGCATGACCAACGTGCCCGAGGATGCACTCACACACTATGCCAACGAGATGCTCAAGAACGAGCAGCAGGCCGAGGCTCTCGTGACTCGCGCCGTGGAGAATAAGATTGTGGAGAAGGCCAAGGCTGTTGTCAAGCTCAACCACAAGCAGGTGACCATGGACGAGTTCAACAAGATGATGAGCGAGAAGGAGGCTTAAGCCACCTCGCGCACATGCGTGCGTGCGCGCACGCATAGTATATATAATGAGTAACATTGGGGACGATTCCGCCTGTGGAACCGTCCCCAATGCCCCAAATAAACCTATCAACCGCATTATGGACAACGATTTCAGAAAATATGCAACCCGCCATCTGGGCATGAGCGGGATGGTGCTGGACGATGTGGTGAGCATGCAGAACCAGTACATGAACCCCTATATCCTGGAGGAGAGGCAGCTCAATGTGACTCAGATGGACGTTTTCAGCCGTCTCATGATGGACCGCGTCATCTTCCTCGGTACGCAGATAGACGACTATACAGCCAATACACTGCAGGCCCAGCTGCTCTATCTCGACAGCGTTGACCCAGGAAAGGACATCAGCATCTACATCAACAGTCCCGGCGGAAGCGTCTATGCTGGTCTGGGCATCTACGATACCATGCAGTTCATCAGCAGTGATGTGAGCACCATATGCACAGGCATGGCAGCCAGCATGGCGGCGGTTCTGCTCGTGGCAGGCACTGAGGGCAAGCGTGCAGCGCTGCGCCACAGCCGTGTCATGATACACCAGCCCCTGGGTGGAGCGCAGGGACAGGCCAGTGACATCGAGATAACTGCCCGCGAGATACAGAAACTGAAGAAGGAGTTATACGCTATCATCTCCGAACACTCGCATACGGATTATGACAAGGTGTGGGCTGACAGTGACCGCGATTACTGGATGACATCGCAGGAGGCGCTGGAGTATGGCATGATAGACCGCATCTATAGCAAAAACGAGAAGGCATAAGATGGCAGGAGGAGCAAAAAGAACCGGACGCCACTGCTCGTTCTGTGGCCGTAAGGAGTCGGAAGTGGGACTCCTGTTGACAGGCGTGGATGGCAGTTGCATCTGCGATGAGTGCGTGCACCAGGCCAATGAGGTGCTGCTTGCCAACTTCCCGCAGGCTGGCAAGGGAAAGGCTGTGAACCTGAAGTTGGAGGAGCTGCCCAAGCCTCACGAGATAAAGGATTACCTCGACCAGTACGTCATAGGACAGGACGATGCCAAGCGATATCTCGCCGTATCGGTCTATAACCACTACAAGAGGCTGATACAGGACACCACCGATGACGGTGTGGAGATTGAGAAGAGCAACATCGTGATGGTTGGCTCCACGGGAACCGGCAAGACGCTGCTGGCCCGCACAATCGCCAAACTGCTCAAGGTGCCCTTCACCATTGTGGATGCCACGGTCTTCACCGAGGCTGGCTACGTGGGCGAAGACGTGGAGAGCATCCTCAGCCGCCTGCTTCAGGTGGCCGACTATGATGTTGATGCAGCCCAGCGAGGCATTGTCTTCATCGACGAGATAGACAAGATAGCACGCAAGAGCGACAATCCCAGCATCACGCGCGACGTTAGCGGTGAAGGCGTACAGCAGGGACTGTTGAAGTTGCTCGAGGGTTCTATGGTCAATGTACCGCCCAAGGGAGGCCGTAAGCACCCCGACCAGGACTACATCCACGTGGATACACGCAACATCCTGTTCATCTGCGGCGGAGCCTTCGACGGCATCGAGCGCAAGATAGCCCAGCGTCTGAACACCCATGTGGTGGGCTTCGACAGCGTGCAGAACGTGCAGCGCATCGACACCAAGAACCTCATGAAGTACATCCAGCCGCAGGACCTCAAGAGTTTCGGCCTGATCCCCGAGATTATCGGTCGCCTGCCCGTGCTCACCTACCTCAATCCTCTGGACAAGCAGGCGCTGCGCAATATCCTCACAGAGCCCAAGAACTCTATCGTGAAGCAGCAGGTCAAGCTCTTCAAGATGGATGGCATCGACCTTTCATTCGAGCCCGAGATGTTTGATTACGTGGTGGATAAGGCCGTGGAGTACAAACTGGGTGCCCGCGGACTGCGCAGCATCATGGAGGCCATTATGATAGACGCACAGTTTGATGCCCCTTCGCGCAAGAGCAAGAAGCTGGTCATCACTGCCGACTATGCCCGTAAACAGTTGGAGAAATCGCAGCAGCTTCTGGCCTGAACAGCCATAGCCGGCAAGAGACAAAACCCCAAGAGGGGTGCCCGAATATGTTGCGGGCACCCCTCTTGCGCTTTGTAAACCGCCTATTAACGCCCTTTTGCGAAAAAAACACCGTTATAAATTTGGAAAGCAACCAAATTGTCTTATCTTTGTAGGAGACTAATACTGCGTGATGGATATAGATAAGATCAATCTCACAGCCGAGTTGAAGCGTTATTTCGGCTTCGATGCATTCAAAGGCGACCAGGAAGCAATCATCAAGAATGTGCTTCGTGGGAAGGATACATTTGTGCTTATGCCTACGGGCGGCGGCAAGTCTCTCTGCTACCAGTTGCCTGCTCTGCTTATGGAGGGCACGGCCATTGTCATCTCCCCCCTCATCGCATTGATGAAGAATCAGGTTGATGCGGTGCGCATGGTGAGTGACAATGACGATGTGGCGCATTTCCTCAACTCCTCGCTCAGCAAGGCGCAGGTGGATGCGGTGCGGCAGGGAGTGATGTCGGGCCGCACGAAGTTGTTGTATGTAGCCCCCGAATCGCTGACCAAGGAGGAGAACGTGGAGTTCCTCTCGGGCGTGAAAATCAGTTTCTACGCCGTGGATGAGGCGCATTGCATCTCTGAGTGGGGCCATGACTTCCGTCCCGAGTACCGTCGCATACGTCCGCTGGTCAACCAGATAGGCGTGGCGCCCGTCATTGCACTCACGGCCACTGCCACCGACAAGGTGCGCGGTGACATCAAGAAGAGCCTGGGCATCATGGATGCGGTGGAGTTCAAGAGCTCGTTCAACCGCCCCAACCTCTATTACGAAGTGCGTCCTAAGACCGCCAATGTGGAGAAGGACATCATACGCTTCATCCTCCAGCACAAGGGCAAGAGCGGTATCATCTACTGCCTGAGCCGCAAGAAGGTGGAGGAGCTGGCCGAGGTGCTGCGTGCCAACAACATCAATGCGCGCGCCTACCACGCCGGTATGGATTCCCAGGTGAGGAGCCAGACCCAGGACGACTTCATCATGGAGCGCCTGGATGTCATCGTGGCCACCATCGCATTCGGCATGGGCATTGACAAGCCCGACGTGCGTTTCGTCATACATTACGATATACCCAAGAGCCTCGAGGGCTACTACCAGGAGACCGGGCGTGCCGGCCGCGATGGGGGAGAGGGCATCTGCCTCACCTTCTACTCGCCCAAGGACGTGCGCAAGCTGGAGAAGTTCATGGAAGGAAAGCCCGTGTCGGAGCAGGACATAGGCCGGCAGCTCATCCAGGAGACAGCCGCCTATGCCGAGACATCGGTGTGCCGACGCAAGTTCCTGCTCCATTACTTCGGCGAGGAGTACGGGCGCGACAATTGTGACAACTGCGACAACTGCCGCCATCCCCACAATCGGGTGGAGGCCACAGAGGACCTGTGCCACCTGCTCACCGTGCTGGCTGCCCTCAAGGATAAGTTCAAGGCCAATTATGTGACCGATGTGCTCACCGGCCGCGAGACCGATGAGGTACAGGCCCACAGGCACGGCGAACTGGAGTGCTTCGGCTGTGGCGACAACCACGAAGCGCACTTCTGGAACTCCCTCATACGTCAGGCCATGATAGCCGGTTATGTGGAAAAGGAAGTGGAGAACTATGGACTGCTCCGTCTGACCGCAGCTGGAAAGGAGTTCCTCAAGCATCCTACACCCTTCCAGATGCTTGAGGATGTGGAGTTTGACGCAGGCGATGACTCTGCCGACGGCGAGACTTCGGTGCTCAATGAAGCTCTGCTCTCCATGCTGCGCGGCTTGCGCAGCGACATTGCCAAGGAGAAGGAGGTGCCGCCCTACGTTATCTTCCAGGACGTATCGCTTGAGGATATGGCCACCTTCTGTCCTACCACGCTCGAGGAACTGCAGAACGTGCGCGGAGTGGGCGAGGGAAAGGTGCTCCGCTACGGCAAGAAGTTCTGCAAGCTCATACAGGACTATTGCGAGGAGAACGACATCCATCCCGTGGATGACCTGCGTGTGCGCACACTGGTAAACAAGAGCAAGCGCAAGGTGGATATCATCCAGGCCATCGACCGCCGCGTGATGCTCGATGACCTGGCGCATGCCCAGGGGCTCAGCATGGAGGAGCTGCTCGATGAGATAGAGGCTATCGTGTATAGCGGTACCAAGCTGAATATCAAGTATTACCTGGATGAGGCACTCGACGAGGACCACGTGGAGGACATCTACGACTACTTCCTCGAGGACTCCGAGACCGATGACCTCGACGAGGCACTGGATGAGCTGGGCGGTGAATACACCGAGGAGGAGGTGCGCCTGGTGCGTGTCCAGTTCCTCTCAGACTATGCCAACTGACCCGCCTGCCGGCTTAGGGAATATCACACCTGCCGCCCCGCTGGACATTCCAGCGGGGCGGCAGTCTTTTTCGGCGCATCTCTGGGAATTTGGGAGAAGGGGCGGCTGGTGGGCATGAGCATGTGGAAACGTATGGCTCACAGCCCCCATGGACATGGTCTGTCGTGCAGAGGGATTGCCCCCGGATGGTTGCACCGAAAACCGCAGCGCGCTGCAATGGCGGATGCAGCGCGCTGCGATGCCCGTCGAAGCACGCTGCGTTGCCACATGCACCGCTATGCATAATCCCGTCCAAAATCATCCCCAGATTCCTTCAATCCATCCTTGTGGGGAGGTCATGCTTTTGCCCCAGTCCCTCCATCGGATCGGGTGACATTCAGGAGCGTTCTTCACCCTCTTTATCAAAAAAAAGCATAAAAAGGAGGAGTGCGCAAAATCAAGTGGCGCAAACAATTCCCGCCCTCAATAAATTTTCATATCTTTGCACGCAATATAAACTAAAGGTTATGGCATCATTTATTGCAGACAAGATTGTAATGGACGGTCTTACCTATGACGACGTCCTGCTGATTCCCGCTTATTCAGAAGTGCTGCCCCGCACAGTGGAGTTGACCACGCGCTTCTCGCGCAACATCGAGCTCAAGATTCCGTTTGTGACAGCCGCTATGGACACTGTCACCGAATCGACCATGGCTATTGCCATCGCCCGTGAAGGCGGTATCGGTGTGATCCATAAGAATATGAGCATCGAGGAACAGGCTCGTCAGGTGGCCATCGTGAAGCGTGCCGAGAATGGTATGATCTACGACCCCGTGACCATCCGTCGCGATGGGACAGTAGAGGATGCGCTTGCCCTCATGGCCGAGTACCATATCGGTGGCATACCTGTAGTGGATGGCGAGCGTCATCTGGTGGGTATCGTGACCAACCGTGACCTGCGCTTCGAGCAGAACATGAAGCGTCCCATCGTGGAGGTGATGACCAGCGAGAACCTGGTGACCACGCATGCCAAGACTGACCTGGCCGCTGCAGCCATGATTCTGCAGGAGAACAAGATAGAGAAGTTGCCTGTGGTGGATGAGGACAACAAGCTTGTGGGCCTCATTACATACAAGGACATTACCAAGGCCAAGGACAAGCCCATGGCCTGCAAGGACAATCTGGGACGCCTTCGTGTGGCTGCCGGTGTGGGTGTGACCACCGATACCCTGGAGCGCATGCAGGCTCTGGTGGATGCCGGAGTGGATGCCATCGTGATTGACACCGCCCACGGACACAGCAAGTACGTGATAGAGAAGCTCAAGGAAGCCAAGCGGAACTTCCCCAACGTGGATATCGTGGTGGGCAACGTGGCCACTGGCGAGGCTGCACGCATGCTGGCAGAGGCCGGTGCCGACGGCGTCAAGGTGGGTATCGGTCCGGGTAGCATCTGCACCACACGTGTGGTGGCAGGCGTGGGTGTACCCCAGTTGAGTGCCATCTACGATGTGGCAAGCGCCCTTCAGGGTACCGGTGTGCCCCTCATTGCCGACGGTGGTCTGCGCTACAGCGGTGACGTGGTCAAGGCTCTGGCAGCAGGTGGCTACTGCGTGATGATTGGCTCGCTGGTGGCCGGCACCGAGGAGAGTCCCGGCGATACCATCATTTACAACGGCCGTAAATTCAAGAGCTATCGTGGCATGGGCTCGCTGGAGGCCATGGAGTGCGGCAGCAAGGACCGCTACTTCCAGGCTGGCGTGAAGGATGCCAAGAAGCTGGTGCCCGAAGGCATCGCCGGTCGTGTGCCCTACAAGGGCTCTGTGCAGGAGGTCATCTACCAGCTCATCGGCGGCCTGCGCAGCGGTATGGGCTATTGCGGAGCCAACACCATCGAGGCTCTGCACGATGCCAAGTTTGTGCGTATAACCAATGCCGGCGTGCTGGAGAGCCATCCCCACGATGTGACCATCACCAGCGAGGCTCCCAACTACAGCCGTCCTCAGTAACCAACCCATACAGACAAATGAAGAAGACCCTGCTGCTTCTGTTCTCACTGGTGTGCGGTGCAAGCCTTCATGCGCAGGATGACCCCGTGGTGATGCGCGTGAATGGGCAGCCCGTGCTCCGCAGTGAGTTTGAGTACAATTACAATAAGAACAACTCCGAAGGCGTAGTAGATAAGAAGAGTGTGGAGGAATACGCGCAGCTCTATGCCGACTACAAGCTGAAGGTGATGGCGGCCAAGGATGCCCGCCTGGACACTCTGAGCAGTTTCCAGAAGGAGTTCCGCCTCTATCGCGACCAGCAGATACGACCCATGCTCATCCCTGCAGGGGCTGTAGATGTGGAGTGCCGCGCCTATTACGACCATATTCTGGCCAGTCTGGGCGGCAAAGAGCTGGTTCAGCCGGCCCACATATTCCTGCGTGTACCGCAGAACGCCAGCCAGCAGGAGCAGGAGGCTGTCAAGGTGCGCATCGATTCTGTCTATGCCGCATTGCAGTCGGGAGCCGACTTCGGCGAGTTGGCCAAGCAGGTGTCGCAGGATCCGCAGACTGCCGTACACGGCGGCATGCTCCCCTGGATCGGCCCCAACCAGACTCTGAAGGAGTTTGAAGACGTGGTTTATTCGCTTGAGGTGGGCAAGTACTCCGAGCCGTTCCTCTCCACGGTGGGCTATCATGTGGTCAAGCTCATGGGCAAGAAGCCTCTCGAAACCTACGAGCAGCTCAAGCCCAACATACAGCGTTACCTGGAGAGCCAGGGTCTGGAGAACCAGCTGTCGGCCAACGTGCTCGATTCGCTGGTGGAGCAGTCAGGTTCCCAGAAGACTGTGGAACAGATTCTGGATGAGGAGACCGAGCGCCTCTGTGCCCAGGATGCCAGCCTGAAGTACCTCGTGCAGGAATACTATGAGGGCCTGCTCCTCTTCGAAGAATGCTCGCGCGAGGTGTGGGAGCCAGCCAAGACCGACACCGCAGGCATGAAGAAGTTCTTCAAGGCCAATAAGAAAAAGTATGCGTGGAGCGAACCGCATTTCCGCGGAGTGCTCTATTATTGCCAGAACGCCCGGGATGTGAAGGCCGTGAAGAAGGCTCTGAAGAAGGTGGATGAGAGCCACTGGACAGACAGCATCCGCCATCAGTTCAACAAGGACAGCGTGACCGTGCGTATGGAACACCGCATGTTTGTCAAGGGCGAGAACGGTCAGGTCGATCGTCTGGCATTCAAGGACAAGAAGGCCGAAGTGAAGGAGATGACCGGATTCCCCTATGTGGCCGTTGTGGGAAAGGTGCTCAAGAAGGGCCCCAAGGAGTGGACCGACGTGAGCAACCAGCTTGTAGGCGACTACCAGCGCCACCGCGAGGAGGCTTTCGTCAAGGAGCTCCGTCAGCGCTACACTGTGGAGATAGACTCCGAGGCACTCAAGACAGTGAACAAACATTGATTAGACTTTTATGAGAAAAGGCAATAAGTATATTCTGCTCCTTGCCGCGTTCCTCTCTGCAGTCACATCGCTCGCACAGAAGAATGTGGTGGATGAAATCGTTTGGGTGGTGGGCGACGAGCCCATACTGCGCTCCGACGTGGAGAAGCGGCGCAATGAGTATGGCAGTTCAATAAGCGGCAACCCCTACTGCGTCATCCCTGAGCAGCTGGCCGTACAGAAACTCTTCCTCCATCAGGCCGCCATCGACAGCATCGAGGTGACCGATGCCGAGGTGAACCCATACGTGGAGCAGGACATCAACGAGAAGGTGCTCATGGCAGGGTCAAAGGAGAAGCTCGAAGAGTACATGCAGATGAACATGAAGCAGATACGCGAGGAACTCTTTGACCAATACAAGAGCGAGCTCACGGCACGCAAGATGCGTGACCAGCTGACCTCCGATATCAAGGTCACCCCTGCCGAGGTGCGCCGCTTCTTCAAGGACGTCCCCGAGGACAGCCTGCCCCTCATCCCCACTCAGGTGGAGGTGCAGGTGCTGGTGCTCCAGCCTCGCATCAAGCAGGAGGAGATAGACCGCGTGAAGGACATCTTGCGTAGCTATGCCGAGAGGGTGAGCAATGGCTCCACCTCCTTTGGCACCTTGGCACGGCTCTATAGCGAGGACCCCGGAAGCGCCAGGCAGGGTGGCGAGCTCCCCTTTATGGGCCGTGGCGAGCTGGACCCCGCATTTGCCAATGTGGCTTTCTCCCTTACCGACCCCTCCAAAGTGAGCAAGATAGTGAAGAGTGACTTCGGCTATCACATCATACAGCTCATTGAGAAGCGTGGCGATAAGCTCAAGTGCCGCCATATCCTCAAGCGTCCCGAGGTGGCGCAGGCCGATATCGATACTGCCATGGCGCATCTCGACTCCATTGCCGAAGATATCCGCACCCAGAAGATAAGCTTTGAGAATGCTGTGCTCTTTGCCTCTGATGACAAGGACTCGCGCAACAACCATGGCATCCTGACCAATACCAAGGAGAACGGAGACCGCACCACCCGCTTTGAGATGAGCGAGCTGTCGGCTGTCTCCAGCGATTTGGCACGTGTGGTAGAGGGTATGCAGACGGGCGAAATCTCCAAGCCCTTCACCATGGTCAACTCTAAAGGAAGCACTGTATGCGCCCTTGTCCGCCTGAAGAGCCGCATCAAGTCGCATCGGGCCAACATTGCCGAGGACTTCCAAGTGCTCAAGGACGTGGTGGAGAACCAGCGAAGTCAGGAGCGCATCCTCAGTTGGATCAAGGAGAAACAGAAGAGCACCTACATACGCATCAATCCTGACTGGCGCGACTGCGAGTTTCAGTATCCTGGATGGGTGAAGTGAGATGAACCGTAGAGTAAGTCTCGTATGTCTGATAGCACTGTTTGGCGTATGTCTGCTTGGAGCCATGCCTCCCGTCAAACGGGCTTCCACCGACAGCCGGAGCAAGGAGAACTCCAGCAGTCAGGTGTACTTGCTGCATGCCGATAAACTGTATTTCGATGACCATATAAGGCCTGACGCGCAGTTCCTGGTGGGCAATGTGCAGTTCCGGCACGATGATGTGCTCATGTACTGCGACAGTGCGTTGTTCTTCAAAGCCACCAACTCCTTTGATGCCTACGGCCATGTAAGGATGGTGCAGGGCGATACCCTTTCGCTCACAGGCGAGATACTCTATTATAACGGCCTTGACCAGATAGCCCGGGTGCGCCGTAATGTGGTGCTGCGACACCGCGAGAGCACCCTCTACACCGATAGTCTCGACTATGACAAGCTCTATGGCATGGGCTACTTCTTCGAGGGCGGACGCCTGCTCGACCAGGAGAATGAGCTCACGAGCGACTGGGGAGAATACACTCCAGCCACACGCGAGGCAGTGTTCAACTATAATGTGAAGCTGGTGAACCCTGCTCCGCCACGTAGCGCACAGACCACCTTGGTCTCTGACACCCTGCATTATAATACCGGCACAGGCATTGCCCACATCGTGGGACCCTCCAACATCGAGCATGGAAGCAGCCACATCTACTCCGAGCTCGGCTATTACGACTCGAAGGCAAACCTTTCGTATCTGCTCAACAGGAGCATCCTCACCAATGAGGGCAAGCGTCTGGTGGGCGACAGTGTGGTGTGGGATGGCGAGCACAAGGTGGGAAAAGCCTTCGGCAACATCGTTTATACCGATGCCGCAAACAAGAACATGTTCACGGGCAACTATTGTCTATATAATGACAGCACGGGTTACTCCGAGGCCGCAGACAGTGCCGTTGCCATCGACTTCTCGCAGAAAGATACCCTCTATGCGCATGCCGACACCTTCAAGGTGTTCACCTATAACATCCGCACCGACAGTGTCTATCGCGTGATGCACGCTTACAGGCACATGAGAGCGTACCGCCGCGACATCCAGGCCGTGTGTGATTCATTGGTATTCAACGGTCAGGACTCCGTGATGACCATGTACCACGACCCCATCTTGTGGCAGGAAGGACAACAGCTGCTGGGTGAGGAAATCAAGGCATTCTTCAACGACAGCACCATCGACAGCGTGCAGGTACTCCGCCAGGCCCTTTCGGTGGAGCGGTTGGACAGCATCCATTACAATCAGATAACGGGCAATGAGATGCATACGTACTTTAGGGATGGCGAGGTATATCTCTCTACGTCCATCGGCAATGTGTATGTCAACTATTTCCACATGGGTGAGGACAGCATCCTGGCAGACATGAACCGTACAGAGACCACATTCCTCAAGATATTCCTCAAGGATCGCAAGGTGGACAAGATATGGATGCCGGCCGCTACGGGTAGCTTCTATCCCATCCCGCTCATCCCTGCCGACATGCTCTATGTGGAGAACTTCGCATGGTTTGACTATGTGCGACCAGTGGACAAGTACGATATCTTTGAATGGAGACCCAAGAAGGCGGGCTCTGAATTGAAGAAGATAACCCGCAGGGAGGCTCCTAAGCAGAAACTTTCAAACATCAAAAAGAAATAGGCTATGGGAATGTTCAATACAAGAAAGCCGCGTAAGTTCCGTTCCGTACACATCTATACCGACGAGAGCCGCGAGAAGCTTGAGAAGTTGGTGCGTGATGTGAAGCGCGAACAAGGCATGCTCGAGGAGGAGAATAAGCCCTATGACCCAGCCAAGTTCAAGGGTAAGTTCGGGCAATATACGCCTCGCGTCCAGCGTCACAAGGAATCGTCTTTCCGCATGGGATGGCCTGTGGTGATAGTGCTCCTGCTGGCGCTGATGCTTGTGTGGCGCTTCCTGCTCAGCGGTACCACCTATTAAATGATGTGAGACAGCCCCTTGGAATCAATAGTCCCACCTGTCTCGAAATGTGAGGTAGCCCCTTGGGACCAACAGCATCGCCTTTTGAATGACATGAGGCAGTCCTTTGGAGGCAACAGCTCCACCTGTTGAGAGATGCGGTGCAGCCCTTTGGACATACATAATATATAATAGTAGAGAAACAGACACAAAAGAGTAGCCGATGGATATCATTCATCTTCTTCCCGACTCGGTGGCCAATCAGATAGCGGCCGGAGAGGTAGTACAGCGTCCGTCCTCCGTCATCAAGGAACTGATGGAGAACGCAGTGGATGCTGGGGCTTCCCATATAGATGTGGTGATAACAGACGCCGGACGCACCTCCATACAGGTCATCGATGACGGCAAGGGTATGACGCAGACCGATGCGCGGCTCGCTTTTGAGCGTCACGCAACCTCCAAGATCCGTCGGGTGGAGGACCTCTTTACCCTGCACACAATGGGTTTCCGTGGCGAGGCGCTGCCATCCATAGCCGCGGTGTCGCAGGTGAGGCTCAAGACGCGCGTGGCTGACAGCGAACTGGGAGTGTCGCTCAGCATAGACGGTTCCGAGGTGGTGTCGCAGGAGATGTGCTCCTGCCCTGTGGGCTGCAACTTCGAGGTGCGCAACCTCTTCTACAATGTACCGGCACGAAGAAAGTTCCTCAAGTCCAACCAGACTGAGATGAACAATATCGTGCAGGAGTATGAGCGTGTGGCTCTGGTCAACCCCGACATCTCATTCTCCCTCACTCATGGCGATACGCTCCTCTCTAAACTCGAGCGCGGAACGCAGCGAAGCAGGGTGGTGTCGGTCTTTGGCAAGAGGCTCGACAGCCAACTGCTTGATGTGCATGTGGAGACCTCGTTGGCCAACATAAAGGGCTTCGTGGGCAAGCCTGAGGCCGCCAGAAAGAAGAACGCAGCGCAGTACTTCTTTGTCAACGGCCGCTACATGCGCCATCCCTACTTCCATAAGGCGGTCATGGAAGCCTTCAATCATCTCATTCCCGAAGGCGAGCAGATACCATACTTCCTGTTCTTCGACATCGACCCCGCCAATGTGGATGTCAACATACACCCCACCAAGACAGAGGTCAAATTCGAGAACGAGTCGGCCATCTGGCAGATAATAGTGGCTGCGGTGCGTGATACGCTGGGTCGCTTCAACGCTATCCCCACCATCGACTTCGACGTGGAGGGCAGGCCCGACATTCCTGTGTTTGACACAGAAGGACTCTCCTCGGTGCAGGCACCCCAGGTGCAGGTGGATGTGACCTACAATCCCTTCCACAGCCAGCCGCGCCAGCAGGCACCTGTTGACTGGCAGGCTCTCTACGAAGGGCTCGACCAGGCCCATGCCGCACCTGCCCCCGAGATTCCGGACGAGCAGCCGCAGGACAACCTTTTCGGCGACGAGGAACTTGATACGGCCGACCGCAGCGTGGAGCACTTCCAGTTTCGCGGTCAGTATATCCTCACTGCCGTGCAGTCGGGACTGATGATTGTAGATCAGCACAGAGCACACGTGAGGGTGCTCTATGACAAATATATGCGCCAGATGGAGAGCAAGAACACCACGGGGCAGAGGCTCCTCTTCCCCGAGATGATCACTGTGTCGCCATCCGACAGCGTCATCCTGCAGCACATCACCGATGACCTCATGCTCATGGGCTTCGATATCAGCGATCTCGGTGGCGGCTCCTACTCCATCCAGGCGGTGCCAGCCGACCTGGGCGAGATGAATCCGGTGCCTGTGCTGACGCTGATGATAGAGACGGCCAAGGAAAAAGATACAGGCATGGAGCACGAGATGCGCCACCGCCTGGCGCTGGTGATGGCACGCAGCACTGCTGTGGTGACAGGCCAGTTGCTGTCCATGCAGGAGATGGACAGTCTGATCAATGACCTCTTCCAGTGCACCAACCCCAATATGACGCCTACCGGCAAGACCATCGTCTCCATAGTGCAGCAGGCGCAGATAGACAAACTGTTTGGGTGAACAAGCGAATATAAGAATACATTAAATATATATGGAAGCAAAACAGAAAATCATCCTGACGGGCGACCGTCCAACTGGCAAGCTGCACATAGGTCACTATGTGGGCTCGCTTCGCCGCCGTGTGGAGTTGCAGAACAGCGGTGAGTATGACAAGATTTACATCTTCGAGGCCGATGCTCAGGCTTTGACCGACAATATAGATAACCCCGAGAAGGTGCGCCAGAACGTAATCGAGGTGGCACTGGACTACCTGGCGGCTGGTCTCGATCCCGAGCGCAGCACCCTTTTCATACAGAGTCAGATACCTGAGCTGTGCGAACTCTCGTTCTACTTTATGGACATGGTGAGCGTGAGCCGCCTGCAGCGTAACCCCACGGTGAAGACTGAGGTGAAGATGCGAGGCTTCTCCGGCGATAGCATCCCCGTGGGTTTCTTCACCTATCCTATCAGCCAGGCTGCCGACATCGCCCTCTTCAAGGCTACCACGGTACCCGCCGGTGAAGACCAGGAACCCATGTTGGAGCAGTGCCGCGAGATAGTGCGCCGCTTCAACAATATCTATGGCCCCACCCTGGTGGAGCCTGAAATTCTGCTGCCCAACAATGCAGCCTGCCTGCGTCTGCCCGGTACGGACGGCAAGGCCAAGATGAGCAAGAGCCTGGGCAACTGCATCTACCTGAGCGACTCGGCCGATGAGGTGTGCCGCAAGGTGAAGAGCATGTACACCGACCCCACGCATCTGCAGGTGAGCGACCCCGGTCACCTTGAGGGTAATGCCGTGTTCACCTACCTCGACGCGTTCGCTACTGACGAGATGGTGCATTGCTGCATGAAGGACTATGAAACGCTGCAGGAGATGAAGGACCACTATACTCGTGGCGGCCTGGGCGACATGAAATGCAAGAAGTTGCTGATGAACATCCTGCAGGACACCTTGGAGCCCATCCGTCAGCGCCGTGCAGAGTTCGAAAGTGACATCCCCGCCGTATATGACATCCTCAAGCAGGGCTGTGAGAAGGCCCGCGAGGCTGCCGTGGAGACCATGGACGAGGTGCGCCGCGCCATGAAGCTCAACTACTTCGAGGACGCCGCCCTCATCAGTTCACAGTCAGAGCGCTTCGGTACCAAGTAAATTCTTTTACTCTCCCTGCCTGTTGCTTTTGCAGATGGATTCCGTCTGGCGGGGTGGGAGAGGATAGCAATAAGCCGGTGGCAAACCCATTCAAGATAGGGCAGGCCACCGGCTTTTCCTGCTTCCAATGGCTTCGCTTTGACGGACAAGAAAATTGTTAGGGGCGATGAAGCGGAACGCGCAGACTGTTTGTAGAACTTCTTTGGACAAAGGACTGAGACTTGGAGGCACTTCGTGGAGTCTTCTTTGAGCAAAGGGGCGTCACTTGTTGGTGATCTGGAGTGTTTTCTTTGAACAAAGGACTGGGTCTTGTCAACGAATTGGAGAGCTTTCTTTGGACAATGGAGAGGAATGCGCGGAAACGTCTGTTGTGTTCTTTGCCCCAATGAAACAGAATATGCAGGATGCATGAGCGGGATTGTAGGGTCGGTGTCCCAAGCCGAGTTGAACCGTAGGGTCCGCTCTGCGAACAGACGGAAAACGTTGGCCCGGAAAACACAACGCGGTGCATGTGCCGACTCAGTGCGCTGCGATGGTCATCGCAGCACGCTGCATCAAGCATCGCAGCGCACTGCGCTTTTTGAAGCAAAATGCTGCCCCCTTGGTTGGAAAGTCGTGGCCGGCACACCCGAAGGCGGTGGGGCAGTGCTGCAACTGACCCGTGTTGCCTTGTTATGGCACCTGAAGAAGACCAACGAATCCTTTTTCCTGCCCATAGCCAAGGCTCCGTGCAGGTTTCGCATGGCCAAGCCTTTGTGCCCCTGCTGTTTTTCTTCCTCTCGTACTGGCCTTTGCCCAGTCTGTCATACAGTTCAGGACTGCGGCGACTGCCCCGATTCTCGGTGTCCGACTCTCGCGTCGGTATTCCTTCTGATGGCATCCGGCATTTTCCGCCATAGTGCCAAGTGGGTCTTAAGAGAGGTTAATCTCTCCTCTTCTGCTCTATTTCTTTGCTCTTATGTGTGTTGTGAAACGAAAAAGCCGTATCTTTGCGGCGTAATACGTAAGAACATAAAAGTTAGTCTGTCTTATATGGAGTTGGATTTGTTGACAGCGATATCGCCCGTTGATGGCCGCTATCGCGGAAAGACCGAGCCGCTGGCCGCCTATTTCTCAGAGTATGCCTTGATACGTTATCGCGTGCGGGTTGAAGTGGAGTACTTCATTGCCCTGTGCGAGTTGCCGCTTCCCCAGCTGGCATCCTTCCCTCAGGAGCTCTTCCCGAAGCTGCGTGCCATCTATCAGGCATTCAGCGAAGAGGATGCTGCCAGAGTGAAGTCTATCGAGCAGGTGACCAATCACGACGTGAAGGCAGTGGAGTACTTCCTCAAGGAGCAGTTCGATGCCATCGGTGGCCTCGATGCATTCAAGGAGTTCATCCATTTCGGTCTCACCTCCCAGGATATCAACAACACCAGCGTGCCCATGAGCGTCAAGGAGGCTCTGGCAGAAGTCTATCTCCCCATGATGGAGGAACTGGTAGGCCAGCTGGAGCAGTATGCCCAGGAGTGGAACAATGTGCCCATGTTGGCCAAGACACACGGCCAGCCCGCCAGCCCTACACGCTTGGGCAAGGAGGTGATGGTCTTTGCATACCGTCTCCGCAGGCAGATTGACATGTTGCGCCAGTGCCCTTTGACTGCCAAGTTCGGCGGTGCCACTGGCAATTTCAATGCCCACCACGTGGCCTACCCCCAGTATGACTGGCGTCAGTTTGCCAACAGCTTCGTGGCCGACAAGCTGGGTCTCGAGCGCGAGCAATATACCACACAGATCAGCAATTACGACTGCCTGGCCGCTGTCTTCGATGCTCTGAAGCGCATCAACACCATCATCATCGACCTCGACCGTGATTTCTGGCAGTACGTATCCATGGAATATTTCCGGCAGAAGGTGAAGGCCGGTGAGGTGGGCTCCAGTGCGATGCCCCACAAGGTCAACCCCATCGACTTCGAAAACAGCGAGGGCAACCTGGGCGTGTCCAATGCCCTGCTCACACATCTGGCAGGCAAGCTGCCCGTGAGCCGCCTGCAGCGCGACCTGACAGACAGTACGGTGCTCCGCAATATAGGTGTACCCATGGGTCACATGCTCATCAGCATACAGAGCACACTCAAAGGCTTGCGCAAGCTGGTGCTCAATGCCGATGCCATCAACCGCGACCTGGACAACTGCTGGGCTGTTGTGGCCGAGGCCATACAGACCATCTTGCGCCGCGAAGCCTACCCCCATCCCTATGAGGCGCTCAAGGCACTCACCCGCACAGGCAAGGGCATCAGCCACGAGACCATACAGAACTTCATCGAGGAGCTGAATGTGAGCGAGTCCGTAAAGGATGAACTCCGTGCCATCACGCCCCACACTTACACAGGAATATAAGATAGACAAGAGAGATAATAGTATTTTTAGAGAAACGCTAAAGCACTGAAAACACAATGAGTACTGAAGACGAAAGCTGGAAGGAGAAGTTCTCCGAAGGCACAGAGGGTAAAGCCCGTGAGGGCTATCGCCCTTCAAATGGTGACAACAACACAGACGAGAAGAAGATGGGTGCCAATGGACGCGTGCTGCGCCCCCGTATCGCCCGTCCTGCATACAGCAGCAATGCTTCCCGCGATACACAGACAAGGAGTTATCAGCCTGGCGCAACCCGTGAGGGAGGCTATCAGCCCCGCCAGCAGGGTGAGGGTGGCTACCAGCAGCGTCCCCGCTTCCAGCGCGAGGGCGGCTACCAGCCAGGCCAGACCGGCGAGGGTGGTTACCAGCAGCGTCCCCGCTTCCAGCGTG
>SAMEA104315421__coassemble_1120_pt1 | contig 16145 bp, 19 predicted proteins | sample SAMEA104315421__metabat2_low_PE_030 | metagenome-assembled genome bin SAMEA104315421 (sample SAMEA104315421) | gut metagenome | biome: Monkey gut; feature: monkey-associated habitat; material: faeces | place: China | collected 2013
TTTTACTATCTTGTAAAGATGATTACAGTGAAAGGTTTTCTTTCTTCGTGATGGCTCGCAAATGCGTATTTGCATTATGGAATAAGACAAACCTGGCATCAATTTCGGAATCAACAAATCGAGTATGTGGGCTATTTTGTTCTCCCATATTTATTTTGGAAAATAAGTATTCTCTTCCTTCTTGATTGACAAATTCCACAACAAGTTCATTGAAGGTCTTATCGTAGTGATCAATGTGGAGGTCATGAATATCGGTTATTTGATTTGAAGATATGGCACTTACAATTACCTCTCCAGATGCTATTCTCTTTTCGTATTCTTTTCTTAAAGGACTAATTATTGTTCTATCAATAGAATACCTACATGCTGCCTTTATATTGAAATCCATGTAGCTATCACTACTTGGAATTTTCTTCAAGCATCCACGAAAGCCTATATCAGTAGTTTGGTATGCCGTAACAAGGTATAAACACTTTGTATGATATGCTCCCGAATCACGCACTTCATATCTTACGACTTCTTCTCCATTCGTCTTTTCATACCAATCCGGATGATGAAGACGAAAAAATGAATTCAAAAGATTTGTTTCTTCCGAATTTGTGCTTTCTCCTATCTTGTGAGAACGTGGAATTGCCTCACAAGTTTTCTTCAAGTCGGTGTATGTCATAATTATAACCAAGGTACTCCGTAATTAACATCACGGTCATCAGCAACAAAGAAATTATCAGGAGGCAAAATTATCTTTGCCTTCGCCAATCTTTCAAGATAGTCGCTGCGAACAGCACTATTCTCTATTTCTTCCCTTCTGGCTTTACTCATTGATAGGAACTCTTCTTCCATTTCTAGCCCAAGGTATTTTCTGCCAAGCAAGTTGGCGGCAATGCCAGTTGTTGCCCTTCCATTGAAGGGGTCAAAAATCCATGCCCCTGGTTGAGTACTGGCTTGAATCAATCTTGCCAAAACTCCCAGTGGCTTTTGAGTTGGATGCTTGCCGCATGACTTTTCCCAACGACCTATTGCAGGTAACTGCCACACATCAGTCATTTGTTTGTCGCCATTTAGTTGCTTCATCAAAGCGTAATTGTAGTAGTGAGCAACCTTTTGCAACTTCCTTGCCCAGATGATGAACTCAGTCGAGTAGGTTGATTCCATATTCAGAGTATAATTCTTTCAAAACCGAATCCCAATCCGAAAAGAAGGAGCAATCCATCTGGTCATATTTGATTCCGTCTCCCCAGAATGTTATGAACTGAGTGTTAGGGTCATATTTTAAAGAGATTTCCTCGTTTGAATCCTCATAGATAATTCCTTTTGAAGGTTCTCCTGAAATTCCCAACTGATTTTGTTTCATAGGAATCTATTATTCAATTGTTTTCAGCCAATTCGTATACTCAGCAAGCTGTCTTTCATCCAATAAATTTGTGAGAAAAGATAATTTTGCCTCTGCATTGGATGTTGAAACCAATTCTTTGCAGATAGTTTCACAAGGTTCAAAACCTCTCTCTTTAATCCAAGGTTTTTCCTTCAATAGATTTGATAGGGCATCGTGCTTGTCTTTGCCATAAGCACGTCCAAGCAACTGACAATTCTCGATATCATTGCCATCGGGAGCTTGTGTAAAGCCTTCTGTTGTATAAAAAATGTATTCAGTCATATCGTTTGTTTTAAAATCCAAAGGAATCCTCTTTGTACTCGTCAAGAGCCATCCATTGACTGTTGACTAAAGAGAAATGGTGAACTTCAGATAAAGCTTCAACCAATTCTTCCAAATCATCGCAAGATGACGCAAATTGCTTATCTTCGTCTGATAGTTTAATCTTGACAGCTCTATTCTGTATAAATCAAGGACAACTATATAATTTGGTATCTGTTTCATAATTGACTTTTTCGATAAACACCGCTTCCTTTGAACTCAATAATTCCTTTATCTCGAAGGAATTGAAGTTGCTGACGAATTTTATCCGGGATGTGATTGTTTTCGGGATGTTTTACTTGGAGTTCATCAACGAAGGAATACATTTGCTTGAGTGTAAATGTCTCATCAAGACGCTCTACGAGGTGTAGGGTATCCATCAGCCAGCCTCGACTCTCCACCGATTTAGTTTGGAGATTGAACACTCGATGGTATAGAGAAACTACTTCTTCAACAGGAAGAGCAACGCTATTTTTAATGATAGGAATTTTCGCAGTTGTCGGTATTTCTCTCATCAGGATGTTGCAACCTTCCCAACCAGCTCGTCTCGCGGTTGCCGCTAATGCGTCACGTTTCTCTATAACGGATGGGGTAAAGAAACATTTTGGAACAATCACCAGATTATTAACTTCGTAGCGGTCATAGTGCATAAAGAAGAAGCTAGGATTGTCAAGTGAAGTGATTCTTCCTATCATTGTTCGGTAAACTCCATCTGCAACCGTAGTTTGGAAACTCTCACTATCAGACCTTTTACTTTTCAGCTCATATTGTGATTTGCAATGCTCGCACACATAATCCTTAACAGGTGCATTAGGCTCAGCTCGCCTAATAGTTACTTCACCACAAATAGGGCAATACATGTTGCGTGCCAACCAATCTTCAGTCAGTACTCTTGCTATTTGGCTAGCACTTTTGTAACCTTCTGCTAATGATGTGTTGAATCTCAAATCCATCTCTTACTTCAAATATTTACGGTTTTCAGATTCTTCAAGCACCTTCATCTGCTGAATTGCAACTTGGTTTAGTTTGACAAGTCTCTCTGTCTGCGGCATGCCATCGTTGATAAACACAGCATTCAAGTTCTCCATGTTTGAGAGACAAATGAGTTCGTTGATGGTTGCATAGTCGCGTATGTTGCCTTTCTTGTCGGGATTTGCATCGCGCCACTCTTTTGCTGTCATACCGAACATAGCAACATTCAAGACATCAGCTTCCTCTGCATAGATGAGCGATTTGTGATAAGCATCAATTTCTTCTGGCACGATATTCTGTTTGATGGCATCAGTGTGAATGCGATAGTTAAGTTTTGAGAGTTCACGCTTAACTGACCATCCGATTAGCTTTTGTTCCTCTTCCTTGAGACGCTGGAATTCTTTGACTAGATAAAGTTTGAATTCCACAGAAATCCAAGAAGCAAATTCAAAGGCAATATCAGTGCGAGCGTAAGTACCTCCGTAACGTCCAGCCATAGCTACAAGTCCTTTTGCATTGGTCGCCTCAATCCATCTTGATGGCGACATTGTGAAGGCATTGAGTCCTGCCTCTTTTCTAAACCCCTCGAATTCGAGGGGGTTAAAACTTGGATTGAATAGTTGTTCCCAAATACCCAGGAATTCTATCGTGTTGCGATTGCGCATCCAATTTGCTATTACACCATTTGGGTCATCACTATTTTTCTGGCGTGCAATATCTGTAATACACACAAAGTCCTCTCCTTCGTGTTTAATTGTACGAACTGTTGTGTCCTTTACTTCTATATTTGTAACCTTCTTTGCCATAATCAGTTGATGTTATAGTTCCTACATACAATATTTGGAGTGCCGTTCTGCTCGAAAATTCTCGTTCTATGATATGCTCCATACAATACATCGAAGAAGTTGTCGTTTTCATTCTTGCCCTTACAATCCGAATTGCTCAACATAAAATGGAAGCCTGCTTCATTTATGCGGTCGCAATACTCTTTCAGGCGAATCTGAGCATCATCATTAAAAGATTCTTTGGCATATTCATTGAAACTTGACGTATCACTCAACGGACGATAAGGAGGATCAAAATAGAAAAGAGTATTGCCATGTGCATGTTCAAATGTTGCCTCAAAGTCACCATTTAGAATCTCCACACGTTGCAATAATTCACTATCTTTTCTGATAGTATCAGGAACGCAGATAATTGGATTTGGGTATTTTCCAAAAGGCACATTGAATAATCCCTTCTTGTTTACTCGATAAAGACCATTGAAACAAGTCCTATTCAAAAAGAAGAACTTTGTCGTATTCTCGATTGGGTCAAGATTCTTCTCGTTGTATCGTTCACGAGCTGCCAGGAAGAAGTCTTTTCTTCCATCTTCCGTTTCAAGAGCCAAATACGCATTCTCTATATCCATCAATGACTCTATCAACTGTTCTGGGGTATCTCTGACAGTTCGGTAGCACGTCGCTAAATCTGGATTTATGTCATTGATTACGGCGTGTTGTATATTAGGATAACGCTGAAGCATATAGAAGAGCATTGCTCCACCACCCACAAATGGTTCTATGTATGTAGCATTGTCCCAATTACCAAAGTCAGCTGGAAGTTGTGCATCCAGTTGTTCAATGAGCTGACTCTTTCCGCCAACCCACTTGATAAAAGGTTTTGCTTTTGCCATAATATGCTAATTTTTCAGCAGAGTTCAACAACTCTTTTACGTCAACGTCAAGGAGTTTTGCAATCTTATCGAGAGCATTCAGATCTGGTTGAACAACATTGTTGCACCATTTGCTAACAGTACATGCAGACTTGCCAACTTGTTCTGCCAACCACTTACTGGTTTTATCCTGTTCAGCAAGAAGTGCTTTGAGTCGATTTAGCTTTGCCATAATTTTTAATGATGTTAAACTTTGATTCAAAGTTAATAAATCTTTGTGAGAAAAGCGCTTCTTGTCCTTAGAAAGTTATAAATACATGTGTATTTTCTGTGAAAATGCTATAGAATGCCACTTGAAAAGTCCACTTTTCGCACACAAATTTCCAACCAATGCCTTTTTTCAACCAAATTGTTGAAACGACAATGAGGTTCACAACATCTGATTTTTCTCCTTCAGGAGAACATCACAAAATGATAGAAAATGAAACGTACATGAATGGGCTTTCGCCCAAGGGAATGAAAAGTGGCATTAACCGGCACAGTTGCATAAGTCCGTGGCAATATAATCATGTTATCCAAAGATCATAGACGCTCTGAACATAAAGAATGGTAAATCCTGCACACCGCGGAGTTGTGCTCTAAAACCTTTCAACTTAGAGTTAAGAGATTCCGCATGAGCATTGGTTGATCTGTTTAGAGAAGCAGTTTAGCACTTCGTCTTCCTTGTACTTGATGGCATCCCTTGCAGCCTTTACTTCACGCAACGTACAAGCTGATACCTTCTGATACCACTCATGCAGTTTAACCTTAGCAGTAACCCTGTCGATTGACTTGTTGCTAAACACGCTTCTTAGGCTGCAAATCAAAGTATATGCTTCTTTTATCTTTGGGAACATCTTGAAGAGTATTTTTGCACGTATTTTCTGCCTGTCAGTCCATTTCTCACCACTCACACTCAGCAGATACTACCCCAGTTCGGGATAAGAAACAGTTCCTAAAAGTTGGTAGTCTCTCAAATATTTTGTACCTTTATGGGTGAATTGCAACAGGTTACAAATTTATTTGATATGACTACCGATTGCAAAGTTACAGAGTTATTTCGTATTATAGACGAGTTTTGCAAACATTTCGATGCGGAAAATGCTGGAAATTTGCTGGAAGAAAATAGTGGAGTGAAGCGCAGACGGCGTGCAACCAAGTTGTCAGACAGTGAAACAATGACGATAAAGATTATGCTGGTAGTGATGAGCATAACAGCAAGAAATTTCTTGGATATAGATTTAAGTCCATAACATGTAGATATCCAGTTAAATAACAAAGTTGATTGTTTTACTCCTAAGCTGGGCTGGAGTATAAGTTGCCCAGCAAACTTAGTCACCCGCACTTCACGGGGAACTGACAAGGGTCTATATGCCACGATGAACAGGTGGCGTATAGACCTTTTTGTGAATCAAGGATGACGAAGAATGGCACTACATGCCATGGAAAAGCTTTATTAACAGATTTTATTCGGCATCAGCGAAAAGAAACAAAACGTTTTATTCGTTGCTACCGAATAACAAATATCATTTTTTATTTTGTGGTATCGAATAGAATTTGTACTTTTGCCGCTAAAAGAAAGTATATGGAAAAGGAATTGTTTCGAGCGATAATAGCTGAGAACCAAGAATATATAGGTCGTATTCCTTTGGTACAGCGACCTCTAGACCTAGAGGAGTATGGTAATTATGTGTTTGTTGGAGTAAGGCAAGCAGGAAAATCCTATTTGCTATACCAGAGAATTCAGCAATTGCTGGCAAATGGAGTTGAGATAGAAAATATAGTATATATCAACTTTGACGATGAACGCTTGCAAGGAATGTCGGTAACAGACTTCGACCTTATATTGCAAGCCTATCATAGCATGTATGACAGTCAGCCCATCTTCTTCTTTGATGAGATACAGAATGTGGAAGGGTGGGCAAACTTTGCACGCCGTATAGCCAACCAAAAATATCATATCTATATCACTGGCAGCAATGCCAAAATGCTAAGTCGCGACATAGAGACTGTATTGGGAGGAAGGTATCTGGATATCAGCATATTTCCATATAGCTTTTCTGAATATCTGAAAGCTGTAGGAGTGTTGCTTTCAAAGAATTGGCAATACGGACGAAAAGCAAATGAACTGCAGCGCCAATTCCGAACCTATTTCGACTGGGGTGGATTCCCTGAGCTTGTACATTTTCAAGAAAAGAGAGTATGGCTAAACAGCTTGTATAATCGTATTTTCTTTAATGATCTGGTGGTTCGTCACAAGGTAAAGAACGAGGATGCCTTACGCCTTTGTGTAAGAAGATTGGCAGAAAGCGTGAAACAGCCATGCTCCTTGAACCGTTTGAGTAACCTGATAAAAGCAACCGGCACTTCATGTAGTCCATCAACGGTAATGGAATATGTTCGCTATCTGCAAGAATCATGTTTGTTGATTTCTATTGACAATTTTGTTTCCAAGTTCGTGGAGAAAGAAACAATTAAAAAACATTATTTTGTAGATAACGGGCTGCTGCATCTCTTCATCAGCAATCCGAATACCTCTTTGCTGGAGAATCTTTGCGCAATTGCATTGTATAAAAAATACGGCAAGGGCTTATACTATTACAATAAAAACATAGAGGTGGATTTCTATGTGCCTGATGAGGGACTGGCTGTACAGGCGAGCTATCAGATGAGCGACGGAGAAACCATAGAGCGGGAAGCGAAAGCATTAGTAGCCTTGCATGGTTTGTATCCTCTGAATCGAGCCATGATAATCACCTACGAAGATGAGGGGGAGATTGTGCGTGATGGACTCAAGATAGAAATAAGACCAGCATGGAAATGGGTGTTGGAAGGTTAGTAGAAAAAAAACGACAAGGGTCTATATGCCACGATGAGAGGCGGGCGTATAGACCCTTCATCATGTCTTACAACCCACTTTCTTGACCTTGCCATTGGCTACAAGGCCAAACGTTGGAAGTTCTCTGTCACAACAAACAACCTTTTTGACGCTTCAGAGTTTACAAACCCCACTTTTAGGTATTGCCCAGCAAAAGATTTTATCATACCTTTGCATCATTGCTAAAGAGAACAGATTATGACGGAAATGATGACAATAATCATAGGACTTCTGATTCCGCTATTAGGAACGATGCTTGGTTCGGCTTTTGTATTCTTTATGAAAGACGAAATGTCCATGCGACTGCAGAAGACGTTGTTGGGCTTTGCCTCAGGCGTAATGGTGGCAGCGTCCGTGTGGTCATTGCTCATTCCCGCTATGGAGATGAGGGCAGATAGCGGTGCATGGTCGGTAGTGCCTGCTGCCGTAGGCTTTCTGTTGGGCATCGGTTTCCTGCTGCTGATCGACGAACTCACACCCCATCTCCACATCGGCACTGACAAGCCCGAGGGCATCAAGTCCCACTTGTCAAAGACAGCCATGCTTGCCCTTGCCGTCACTATCCACAACCTGCCTGAAGGAATGGCCGTAGGCGTAGTGTTTGCAGGAGCCGAAAACCACGTCTCAAGCATCTCCTTGGCCGCAGCCATTTCCGTATCATTAGGCATAGCCATACAGAACATCCCCGAAGGTGCCATAATCTCCATGCCCATGCGTGCAGCAGGCAACAGCAGATGGAAATCATTCGTGCTGGGCTCGCTTAGCGGAATAGTAGAGCCAATCGGAGCCATAGCCGTATTGCTGCTCGCCTCATTTCTTACGCCGGCACTACCCTACATGCTCGCCTTTGCAGCAGGCGCCATGTTCTACGTGGTAGTGGAAGAGCTCATACCCGAAGCATCAAGCGGCCAACACAGCAACCTCAGCACCATAGGTTTCGCCATAGGCTTTGTGCTGATGATGGTGCTTGATGTGGTGATGGGATAAAAGGCAGATACTAACGAAACACCATTTCCGCGGCATTTAGTTAAAGTTCACTAACAATTGACACCAAAAACCGCGGAATACGTACAAAACAGACATCTTTGTTTTTAGAACTACCCATAAAATAATTTTGAAGACCTACTTATTTCAACCTCACATGAAGAATATCCAAAGAATCTTACTACTCATAGGTTGTTTTTTGGCCTTGCCCGGTTTTGCTCAAAAGAATACGGATCATCACTTGTGGGTGAACGTAAAAGATGCTTTCACCGGGCAAGCTTTGTCCTTAGACCGCAATGTCAAGGTTGACCTGTTGCAGTTAGACAGCACTGTGGTATCGTCAGCCGTTTGCCGTGAAAAACGAGACCAAGGTAGTGGCGTACGCCAAATGGTCGCGACGTTTTCAGTTCCGTTACAGAAAGAACCCCGTTTCCTTCTCCGCGTTTCTGCCGCAGGCTATGCCACGAAATATGTTCCTGTCACGCTTTTCTGGAAAAAGAGATTTACGGAGTCCTCGAAGGAAATTTCTCTTCGCCGCACCACCGCATCCGATGAGGCCTACCAACTGGGCGAAGTCAAGGTGACGGCCACCAAAATCAAGTTCTACAGCAAGGGTGACACCCTTGTTTACAATGCCGATGCCTTCCAGCTTCAGGAAGGCTCAATGCTTGACGGGCTCATCAGCCAGTTGCCCGGGGTAGAACTCAAACCCGATGGACAGATACTCGTCAACGGAAAGAAGGTGGAAAGCCTCCTGCTCAACGGGCGTAACTTCTTCAAGAACGACAACACCGTGCTGCTCGACAACCTGCCCGCTTACATGGTGCACCGTGTGGAGGTGTACAATCAGGAGAGTGAAACCAGCAAGCTTCTGGGCCACAAGGTGGATGAAGGCCAGCTTGTGATGGACATCAAGCTCAAGCGCCAATACTCCATCGGATGGATTGGCAACACGGAGTGGGGATACGGCACGGAGAAACGCTATCTGGGACGCCTTTTCGCCCTGCGTTTCACCCCTCAGTCGCGCCTAAGCGTGTACGGCAACCTCAACAATGTGAACGATCGCCGCAAACCCGACGGCAACGGTGGATGGGGCGACTTCGACCCTTCGGGTGGACTGACGGCCACGAAGCGAGGCGGATTGGACTACAGCATCTACGACAAGCGCAACCGTTTCCAGCTGGAAGGCGATGTGAATGCCTCCTACACCGACACCGACAACCCGTGGGGAGGCACCTCCACCGATTTCCTTTCCAGCGGCGACGTGTACAACGCCGTGTCCAGCAGGCAGCAGACGTCGAGCCTCAACCTCTCCACCAGACACAATTGGAAGTATACGAACCAGCCCACCCACAACAGTGCCAGCCTCTCCCCCTGGTTCAGCTATTCGCACAACGACTACCACTCCAACTACCGCAACGGCACCTTCAGTGTGAAACCCTTGGACAACTATGCCGAAGTGCTCGACAGCCTCTTCTCGCCCGAATGGACGACCACCGTGCGCCACCTCATCCGGCGCAACGGACAGCAGGCCCTTGGCAACTCCGACGGACGCGACGTGGGTGCCTCCTACTGGACGTTCATCAAGATTCCCCAATCGCGGGACGGCTTCTCCGTCGATGGCCATGTGCAGTACGTCCTCTCCAAGTCGGGTGAGTTCAACCATTTCATTTACAACCACCTCGAACAGGAGGCGATGCAGGCCGATTTTCGCAACCGCTACAACTACTTCCACCAGCAGAACACCACCGTGCAGGCCCGCCTCAAATACTTCTGGCACTGGACGCGCGACATCTATCTGAACCCCAGCTACACCCTGCAGTTCAAGCGCTCCGTGGGCAATAACTCGCTCTACCGCCTGGAGTTCCTGCCGGAATCCGAAGGCCAGGACCTCGGCTGGCTGCCCTCGCAGATGGAGAGCCTGCTGCAGGCCCTCGATGCCGACAACTCCAACGAGTCCACCCTCAACAACTGGCGCCATAAGCTGACCCTCGACTGGCAGTGGAACAAAAATGTGAAGGACGAGAACTTCCGCACCCTCTCGTCGTGGAACGTGACGGTGCGCCCCGACTTCGTTTACGAAACGAACCGCTTCGACTACCGCTCCGCCAACGACCCGCAGCATCTCACCCCCGGCTACTGGCTTCCGCAGTTCTACTTCCAGCTGAAGCGCGGCACGCCCTCGCTCCGCCACCGGCTGGACTTCGACCTCTCCCTCATCACGTCGGCTCCCTCCGTCACGAGCTTGCTCCGCCGCACCGACACGGCAGACCCCTTGCACATCACGGTGGGCAATCCCGACCTCAAGCGCAAGCTCGACGGCAACGTGTCCTTCAACTACCGCGCCGATCAATGGTTGCAGCGCAAGGAGCGACAGCTCTACGGCAATGTGGGGTGGCACATCACGCACAATGCCTTGGCCGCCAGCTACACCTACAACCGCCAGACGGGTGTCACCACCACGCAGACGGTCAACGTCGATGGCAATTGGAATGCCTGGATGAACCTCAACTTCACGCTGCCCCTCGACCACAAGCACCGGTTGATGTTCACCACGGCATCTTCGGTGAGCTTCTACCACACGGTTGACTATGCCAGCAGCAGCGAGCAGGAACACCCCGTCCGCACCACCACGCGGGCCACGCTCACGAGCGAGACGCTCCGCCTCAACTACCGCTACAAGTCTGTCAACCTCGGCCTGACCGGTGCCGCCACCTACAACCACCAGGCTTCCACCCTCGAGGGCTATGCGTCGCCCAACACGTGGAACGTGCGCTACGGCCTCCATGCCGTGGTCGATCTCCCGTGGCACCTGCAGCTCTCCTCCGACCTCACCATGTTCACCCGCCGCGGCTACGAGACGGCCTCGATGAACCGCGACGACCTGGTGTGGAACGCGCGCCTCTCGAAGTCGCTCTGGAGAAACCAGCTCACCTTCATGGTCGATGCCTGGGACATCCTGGGCAACCTCTCGAACGTGAACGCGGGCATGAACAGCCGCAGCATGTGGGAGTACTACACCAATGTGATACCCCGCTACGCCATGTTCCGCCTCGTCTATCGCCTCAACCGCCAGCCGAAGAAGAAGTAACCACCCCTGCCGCAGGGGTTTCGCCATAGGCTTTGTGCTGATGATGGTGCTTGATGTGGTGATGGGATAAAAGGCAGATACTAACGAAACACAATTTCCGCGGCATTTGGTTAAAGATTACTAATAATTGATACCAAAAACTGCCAAATGCACACAAAACAGATATCTTTGTATTGTAAATGACACATAGGTTATACATACACCATAATGCCTTTCGTTTGTAGTAAGTTGCCTACACCGTTGCAGACAACTTATTATTAACGAATCGAATATTTAATGGGCTTAATCATATTTTATTTTTTAGGTGCTCTGTCACTATCCTTTTTATGTTCCGTCCTCGAGGCGGTACTTCTATCCACTCCCATGTCGTTTATCTCGATGAAGGAGACCGAAGGCAACAAGACTGCCACCCTGATGAAACGGTACAAGAACAATATAGATCGACCCGTAGGTGCCATCCTTTCGCTCAACACCATTGCACACACCATCGGTTCGGCAGGCGTAGGAGCGGAGTCGATAAAGATCTTCGGCGAAGAATACTTCGGATTGATATCAGCCATTCTGACGCTGCTGATTCTTGTGCTTTCCGAAATCATCCCCAAGACCATCGGAGCGTCGTATTGGCGTTCGCTCGCCATGCCTTCCACCAAGGTCATCCGCATGTTCATCTTTATCACCTATCTGCTGGTTCTGCTCTCTGAACTAATCACAAAGGTGTTCACCCCAAGGAATCATCAGGCTTCTGTGAGTCGGAAAGCAAAATCATCAAGAGCTGCATCCGTCTGGCCGCCGTTAAGGCACGCGAGGTGATGACTCCATCCGTTGTGGTTGAGACAGCTAACGTGAACCTTACCACAAAGGAGTTTTACGAGCAACAGACATGGAACTTCTCGCGTATTCCGATATACGACAAGAGCAAGGATTACATCATCGGTTATGTGCTGAAGGACATGGTGCTGAAGGAGTTGTCGGAGGACAAATTCGAGACCAGGCTCTCCGACCTCATGCGCCCGATACTTTCATTCAACGAGGACGATTCGGTATATCAGATATGGGAGAAGATGCTGGAGAAGCGCGAGCACATCTCCATCATCCTTGACGAATACGGCTGTCTGCGTGGCGTGGTCACAATGGAAGACGTCATAGAGACCATGACCGGCGTGGAGATTGTGGACGAGGATGATGTAGCTGTGGATATGCAGGCTTTCGCCAAGGAAAAGTCGCGTAGGATGGCTGCAAAGGCAAAACAACAAGAGACAGAATCGCAAGTACAAAATCGCGAACAAGCTGAAAGATAGAGACTATGAAACTTAACAAGATACATCATGTAGCCGTGATATGCTCTGACTATGAGCTGTCGAAGCAGTTCTATACAGAAGTGCTGGGCCTGAAGATTGTGAGCGAACATTATCGTGCGGAACGCGACTCATGGAAGGCGGACTGCTGGATGGGCGATGCAAACGTAGTGGAGCTGTTCTCCTTTCCCAATCCTCCTGCTCGTCCTTCCTATCCCGAAGCAGCCGGTCTGCGCCACCTTGCTTTCGAGGTGGACAACCTTGCGGAAGCTGTCGGCGAACTCGACAGCAAGGGCGTAAAGCATGAGCCCATACGCACGGACGAATATACCGGCAAGCAGTTTGTGTTCTTCAGCGACCCCGACAGACTGCCGATAGAGCTATACGAGAGGTGAAGATGCTGACAGAGAATACTATTGCTTGATAAAGCTGTTCATATTCTCGTTTCCCCACACTATGAGGCTGTCGAGAGTGGGAAGGAGCGACTTGCCCATCGGCAAATGGCAAGGCCGAGTTTGAAGTGGATGACGAAACGCAGAAGTGGATTTACAACCACAAGCCTCTAATCCCGCTAAAATTGTCTTATAGGACAATTTGAAATGTCTTATAAGACAATTTGAATTGTCCTATAAGACAATTTAAATTCCCTTATAAGGGAATTTTCCCCGTATCTGTAGCCTGTGTCTTTTCCTGATTTCGCTAGAAGACACTTTTCCTATTCACAAACTGAATCAGTGGACAGTGTTGCAGAAGTCATACTGAATCTGTTGTCACCTGCCTGGGAATTGCACTGCTTCAGTTGACGCTCCTGCCCCCTCTGGGGTGGAGGTTTCTTACGTTTGGTGCTGCCAAGATACGCACTGCCTTTTCCAGATTCAGCGTAATCAGGAAAAGACAAGCAGAAAACTACCCCGAAAAAGTATCCAAGGATACTTTGCAATGTATCCAAGGATAAATCGCCAAGTATCCAGTATTACTTTGCAAAGTATCCTTGCTTCGTTTTTTCGCCTTCCCTGCCGCTGTCTTTTCCAGAACTCACTAGACTCTTTTCCTATTCATAAACTAAATCAGTAGATAGTGAAGTAGAAGTCATACTGAATCTGTTGTCACTTGCCTGGGAATTGTTCGGGGGCTCTCAACAAGAAGCAATAGGCTATCACGACCTGGCAAACCTAATGGCTTGGGGTATAAGCGAGAAGATGTTTAATCTACTTGGAAGATACAGCAAGCCTATGCGATGAATGCGACTCCCGCTCTCATCGATTGTAACGAACCTCGTTGAAAGGGGAAAATAGCAGCGAGGGAAATGACAGGAAACAGGCTTGTACCAGTTCAAGAATGGGCTGCCTAATGCTCTTCGTTGAGGAAACTGGCCACTATCCTAACTGCCTCGGAAAAGGCGGTGGGCTGGCCAGGAACGGTAATGAAGAGGTGAGTGGCAGTGGGAAAAACATGGTAGGCAAGGGGATGATGGAGCTTCTGCAGGCGACGAGCCAGTTGGGCCGTCTGATCAAAAAGGATATCATGGCCGGCTGAGAGGATGAGAACGGGCGGAAGAGACTGCAAAGCGGAGTCGCTGGACAAGCCTACGGAAACGAGCGGGTGGTGCTGCTGTCCCTGGGCATAAGCCTCGTTGAAAGCCTCCAGGAGCTCTGCATCATTGCCATAACCTTTGCCATACTTGCGCCACGAATGGCTGCGACAGGTGAAGAGTTTGGTCACAGGATAGATGGGAATCACACTATTCACACCAGGCACGGAGAGGGCTGTAGCAAGAGCCAGGTTTCCGCCCGCGCTGTCACCACCCACAGAGACGCGGGCAGAATCGCATCCCCACTCGGCAGCATGAGCACGAAGGTAGGCGAAAGCCTGCTGACAGTCGGCAAGAGGCGCGGGGAAAGGGGAAGCAGGAGCAAGTGAATAGTCAAGCGCAGCCACACAGCAGTTGGCCTCAAGCGCCAAGGCTGCACAGAAGCGGGAACAACTGTTGATACTGCCAAAGCACCAACCGCCCCCATGAAGATAGAACAGAAGCGGCCGTTGGCGGTCAGAAGAGCCTGTGGGAGTGAACAGGCAAAGGTTGGACTGGGGATAGAAAGTGTTGACACCCTGAGGCAAGACAGGTGCCTGATTACGGCTCAGGCGTATCTGCTGCAGAGCGGCATCATCGCCCTGGATGGCTGCACGTACCGCCAACATCTGCTTGTGCTGCAGACCAGACTTCATAGATGCCAGAAAACTGCGTTCCTCTATCTGCATCTGCCGCTGCAACTCGGCATTGGGACAAATCTGCGCATGCATTTGCAGAGTTGACAACAACAAGAGGAAGATGTATAGAAGCCTGGAGCCAACGTTGTTCATAACACAGAGAATTTAGTTCGTTTCCTTTGCCAACGGAGTATTTATCCCAAAAGCCACCCGATGGCAAAGAGGATGCCAAAGAATGCGATGTTGCGCGAAGTTTGCCCCAACACGCTATTCAGCTCCCTTCCCTTGTTTATCCTAACCATCATGCGCCACGTCTGTAAATGCGGCAGAAGGTAAAGCAAAGGCATAAAGGCGGCGGCATATCTACCGAAAACGAACAGAGAAAGTGCAAGAGCACAAGCAACGAAGCCCAACAGAAGATAAAGCCATTTGCCGAACATCTCGCCAAAGAGCACAACGACCGTGTGCTTCCCGCTGATGGCATCAGCCTCCCGATCACGATAATTGTTCAAGACAAGCAAGGTGTCGATAACCAAACCACAAGCAACAGCGCTGATGACAACAGGCAGACAGACGAAAGAAGTCTGCAAATAAAAAGTAGCAACCACAGGCACAAGACCGAAGAAAACAAGCACCAGCAAGTCGCCAAAGCCCCAATAGGAAAGCACCAGAGTATATAAGAAAGCAAAGAGAACGCAGGCCGCTCCAACTGCCACCAGCCACCAACCGGCCTGACTGACAAGCAAACAACCTGTAGCACATGCCAGTAGGACAACAAGCACAATGCCCATCCGCATAGCTCGAGGAGTAATCCAGCCCTGGGCAGTTGCGCGCTTGGGGCCAAGGCGGTCCTCTCTGTCAGCTCCCTTAAGGAAATCATATAGGTCATTGATAAGATTAGACGCTATCTGCATCAATCCTGCAAACACGGCACAAGTAAGTGCCGGAAACCATCTGAAACTTCCATAGGCATATGCCATAGCACATGCCAGCGCCACAGGAACCATAGCCGCCGTAAGCGTCTTGGGCCTGGTTGCCAGAAACCACGCCTTCAAAGAATTGCACCTAACATTATCTTCCATCATCTATTCAATCAAATCTCTTCATAAAACCGCATCAAATCAGCGTTCATTATAGCAATCAAGCATTATAGTCCGCAGTCTCGTAACACGCGCCATTAAGCCGAGCGTGAGGCAGAACGGTGTGCCTCTCCCCAAATTGGCTATGCCTCTTATATAATGCCGGAATGCGTTCCATACACCTTATATAATATATTATACCTTATATATACCAAAGGATATAAAGTCCCACCCTTTCAGACCTACAAGGGT
>SAMEA104315421__coassemble_1217_pt1 | contig 14503 bp, 12 predicted proteins | sample SAMEA104315421__metabat2_low_PE_030 | metagenome-assembled genome bin SAMEA104315421 (sample SAMEA104315421) | gut metagenome | biome: Monkey gut; feature: monkey-associated habitat; material: faeces | place: China | collected 2013
AAGATACTCTCCGCTATCCCAGAATAAATCCGTGTTATCCGTGCAATCCGTGTTCGAAATCAAGCATCACGGTAATCAAGATACTCTCCGCTATCCCAGAATAAATCCGTGTAATCCGCGTTTTCTCCCTCACTCACCTCAAAATTCATAATTGCCTTACCGTATCCTCCCTATAATCCTCTGGTTGGCCTTATCCACTATGTTGGAGTTGATGGAAGCCAGGTAGATTTGTGTGGTACGCAGATTTTCGTGACCCATACCGTCACGGATGACAGAGATGGGGATGTTCATCTCCTGTGCCAGACTGGCCCATGTGTGGCGGGCAACATAGGTGGTGAGCGGGAGCGGCAGATGAGCCAGGTACCCAACGCGCTTGAGTGCACGGTTACATTCTCTGATGGCCGACAGATACTGACGGCGTTCTGTGCCATCGTTGCGGGTGATGATTGGCAGTAGATATACGCTGTTCTTCGTGATGTGAGCATAACGCTCCACTATCTCCTGCATACATGGTTCCCAAGCAATGCTGAGCGTCTGTCCCGTCTTCTGACGGGAGTAGGTGAGACAACCGCATGAGAGATTGCTCTTGCGAAGGAAAGCCATATCCACAAACGACATCCCTCGGGTGTAGAGACTGAAGATGAAAAGGTCTCTGGCCAAGGCTTCTGCCGAATCAGTGGGCAGGTTGAGGTTGACTATCTGCCTCATCTGTCCGGCCGTGAGAGCCCGTTTGACCGTGTGGGCATAACCGGTGAAGACGTTGCGGAAGGGAGCTTTGTCAGGAGTGAGCATTGCCTGCACAGCCTTTCGGTAAATGGCACGTAGCGTGCGCATATAGCATGAAGAGGAGTTGGCGCGAACTCCACGCAAGCGCAACCACTGCTCATATTGGCAGGTGAGGTCGGGAGTGAGCATGTCAAATGTGAGGTCGCAACCATTGCGGAAGAGCATGAAACTGCGCAGCATGTTGCCATAGGCTGTTGCTGTTCCCGCCCTTCTCCGTTGGTTCAGGTTGTCAATCTGCTGTCGCACGAAGCTGAAGAACGTTTGCACGGGCGGCAGAGAACGTATCTCATCCATCAGTTCATCTATACCATATTCTATACGCATGCTTTCTCTGCGGACGATAATGTCAGATATGCGCTTCACTTCCCAACTCACTTTCGCTGCCAGCAGTCTCAGTTCATCCTGTTGCTGCTCATTGCCCAACGGCACAAAGGTCCGTCGTTCCTCATTCCAGTTCTCTGCCAGCAGGTGGTATTCAGTGTTCACAGTGCGCACCCGGCGCTGATGAGTCAGCAGAAAGCAAACAGTTCCCCAGCTCCCATCCTCCTTCGAAGGTCGAAATCCCAATTTGATTGTAGTCATAACAAGATGTTTTTCTCAAATAATAACGAAACATCACGAGATGAAAACCATTCTTCGTAGCTTATATATGACGAACACGGATAACACGGATTTCACGGATAGGTTTTTGTGTGTTTGACCACTGATGTTTTTTATTGAACACGGATTTCACGGATTTCACGGATAGTTCTGTGCTTCCTCACAATGGGACCAAAGATTCATTCTTAGTGTTCCCCAATAAAAAGAATCCGTGTAATCCGTGAAATCCGTGTTCAAAACCCCTACGCACCACGGGGTCAAAAGTCGTACTCCACGTCCTCCAATAAAATATCCGTGTAATCCGTGAAATCCGTGTTCAAATCCCCTACGCATCACGTCTTAAAAAGTCATAATCCGTGTTTTTTGGTCGCTTGTTGCTTAGTTTCTCCGTCAATCTCTGTATATTTGCAGCCGAGTCACTATATTAAGGTAGGATATCTTTATGAAAATGCGATGTTTTAGGTTGCAGTCTCTGGGAAAGGCCATCGGTATGTGCCTGTTCTTTGTGCTCGCCACATCGACCAATGCGCAACGTGTTGGTCTGAAGAGCAACGCCCTCTACAGGGCCGCTATGTCACCTAATCTTGGTGCGGAGTTTCGTGTCAATCGTCATCTCACGCTTAATGCCGAGGTTACGGGCAGTCTGCTTCGTGTGGGCGATTTCCATACCAAGATGCTGTCCTTTGCTCCCGAAGCGCGTTATTGGTTCAGCGCCCGTCCACAGGCAGGACATTTCGTGGGTCTGATGGCATCTGCTACCACTTATAATCTTCTCCTCAACGGTACCCGTCACAAGGGAGATGCCTTTGGCGGCGGACTCACCTACGGCTATAGTTTCGTGTTGAGCAGACATTGGAGTCTGGAGACCACCGTGGGAGTAGGAGGTTTGCATATCAATGAGAAGAAGTTCAATGAAGCCACTCAGGATGATCCTGGACGTGCCAACAACTCCCGATGGCTGCTCGCACCACTCAAGGCCGGAGTGACCTTCGTTTATCTCATCAAGTAATCCTGTTCCGTTCTTTATCCGTAGTATAAGATGAAATCTATCATACAGTCTCTCAGCTCCAGAGCCAGCCTGACCCTCCGTCTCGCTCTCATCCTGTTGCTCGTTGCCGTAGGCGCATCGGCACAGGAAGTGTTCCGCCTCACGGGAAAAGTTACCGACAAGGATACCAAGGAACCGCTCCTGGGCGTCTCTATCGTCGATTCCACCACCCATAGGGCTATTGCCGTCACCGATATGGACGGCCGTTTTGCCGTGGATGTTCACTCTGGCAGCATCCTCCGCTTCAGTATGGTCGGCCTCCAGAGCCAGGTGGTAAAGGTCAAATCCTCTCAGAAGTATATCGAGGTGAAGTTGGAGCAGACCGAAGTGGCACTCCAGGAACTCGTGGTGAGCGCCAAGCGTATCACCGATAAGATACAGCCCGAACCAACCGACATCGAGGTGAAGGGCAACTACCTGCACGTGAAAACCCGTGTGAGGGTTCCGCGTGAGATGTTCTCTCACAACAACCGTCTGGTGGTGCAGCCCGTCATTTATAATGTAACCCGCCGTGAGGAACAGCTCATGCGCCCGATGGTCTATGATGCCCGCACCTACAACCGCACTCAGGATCGCCTCTATGATTATCGTATGGATGAGGCTGATGGCGACCCTCTGGCACAGTATGTGGTGGTGAAAACGCCCGAGAAGCGCGAGAAGGGACGCACCAACGATATCATCGGTTATGCCGATTCGGCCTATGTGCAGCACGTCAAGGACGACTACACCTGCAATGTCTATATGGCCATCGAGAACTACAACCGCATCATCTATCGCGATACCACCATCATCGCTCAGGGAACTGTCAATCCTCTGCGCTGGCTCGACTACTCGTTTGCCGCCGACCTCCTCGCCGATGAGGCTTATTGGCCCAAGCCCGAAGTGCAGATGCGCGACAGCAGGGGAGAGGTGAACCTCCGTTTCCCTATCAACAAGGCCAAGTTTGATGCCTCTGACCCCAACAATGTGGCAGAGATAAGCAAGATGCGCGAGCAGATAGAGCTTATCAGTGCCGACAAGGATGCCACTCTGCAGTCGCTCACCATCGAAGGCACTTCTTCGCCCGACGGACGTTACAACTCCAACCTCCAGTTGGCACGCAAGCGTATGGATTATGCCGTACAGTATCTCAGGCAGTTGGTGCCTGAACGTGCGCAGCGCGGTATGACGTTCTCTTCAGCGGCCTCCGTTGCCCCATGGAGCAGGGTGGCCGAACTGATGCGCGCTGATAGCCTCACCGAAGAGGCTCAGCAGGTGGAACAGGTCATCAAGCGCTGGCGCGATTTCAACGACCAGTCACGCAACATGCGCAAGCTTCCTTTCTATCGCTCTTTGCTCATGGAGCGCTATCTGCCGCGCTTGCGTCATGTGGGATATGTGATGAACTACTCGGTGTTCCGCCAGCTCACGCTCGACGAGATTCGTTCGCTCTATGCCGATGACTACAAGCAGCTCACCAAGTATGAGTTCTTCCGCCTCTATCGTGCCGAGGAAGATTCTGCCCGGCGCGAGAAGGTGCTGCGTCAGGCACTCGAGATTTATCCCTCCTTCATGGTGGCTGCCAATGACTTGGCTGCTTTGCTAATCAACCGTCGTATGGCCGATCCCGACCTCCTTCGTCCTTTCGTGGGCAAGGAAGCTCCCTCGGTGGTCAATACCAATCAGATGATAGCATTGCTCAATACCGGCCTCTTCACGGCTGCCGACTCCCTTTCTGCCTTCGTTCCCGACAATGAGCACACCCACATGCTGCTTGCTGTCAATGCTGTGCTCAATGGCCGCTTCGAGGGGCATTATGAGACGATAGCCCGCACCGGCCTGCGCAATCAGCTTGTGGTTCTCTTGGCCATGAAGCGCAACGAGGAGGCACTCAAGGTCAGCCGCCAGTTGCCCGACGATGAGGCTCTTACCCATTACCTGCGGGCTGTCTGCCTCAACCGCCTCGAACAGATGTCCGACGCATACGACGAGTTGACAAAGGCCATCCAGATGGACCCCTCGCTCAAGCAGGTGGCTCATACTGATGGTGATGTAAATGATTTGTTGCTCGACAGCAACGATAACAATTAACTCCTTGGGCTATGAAAACATCATTTCTGAAAATATCGGTTGCCGCACTCCTTGTGCTCAGTGCTCCTGCATCACGTGCCCAACTCCAGGGCAGTGCGCTCGACTATATGTTGCAACGGCCCCGGGTGACCAAGCAGTATGACGGCAAGCATGCCTTTGATCGTCTCTTCCTTGATGCAGGTGGAGGCTTCAACTTCATGGGCACCGGCCATCCCAAGGCAGGAGCACAGGGACAGTTCTACATCGGCGACTGGATTACTCCCGAGCATGGTATGCGACTGGGCTTCGGCGTGGGTTACTCCCGTACTGCAGGCATCAAGGCCAAGTATGCTGACCTCTCTCTCGACTATATGCTCAATATCACCGCACTGGCTCAGCGCGGCAGAACCTATAGCCCCCGCTTCTTCGAGGTCTATGGCATTGCCGGCATCGATTTCGCCACTTCCCGCCATCAGGGAAATGACGAGTATGGGTTTGGTGCCCACTTCGGACTGCGCGGGCAGATGGCACTCTCGCCCTTTACCTATTTATATATAGAGCCCAAACTGGGACTCCAGAGTGACCAGCTCTCTCAGGCCTACACCTGGCGCAAGTACCGCCCCTTGGCTACTGCCATGGTGGGATTGGGCTATCGCTTGCCCGAGAACAGACTCCAGTCGGCGGGCTATTCCTATCCCCGCTTCATCGACGGACTGTTTGTGGGCGCATCGGCCGGTCCGGCTTTCCTGGCCAATGCCGATGGCAAACTGGTGGGTGATATGGGCTTCCGCTTCATGGGCAGCGTGGGTCGGTGGTTTGATGATTATAATGCTCTTCGCCTCTCAGGCAATGTCACTCTGGTCGATCAGCCTGGCGGCAATAGGGTGAAGGCCGTTGGCGGTCAGCTCGACTATATGCTCAATCTGCACAATGCTTTCGGCGGCATCAACCCCGACCGCTGGTTCTGGCTCAATGGAGTGGCTGGCGTGGGCTACAACTACACCACCGATGCTATGCACGTGCACAAGCATGTGTTCGGCGGCGGTTTGGGCTTGCAGGCCAATCTGCGCCTGACGCGCGAACTGGCGCTTACTGTCGAACCGCGTGTTGACCTCTACAATGACAGTTATGCCCAGCATGCCAGCTCGTTCCGTGGCAAGATGGATGTTGTTCCATCCCTCCTGGCTGGTCTTGCCTACACCTATCATGGGCGCAGCCAGTCGGCCAAGCCCACCGATGAGTTCAGCTCTTTGGCTTGGCATGATCACACGTTCATCGAGGCTGGTGCAGGAGCCAATGTCATGTTGACCCGTCGTCCGCTGAACGATATGGGCAACTATCTCATGCCGCAGATTTATGTGGGTGTAGGCAAATGGTTCACTCCCGTGAGCGGACTCCGCCTTTGGGGACAAGTGGCCAAAACCCAGTGGAGCGATGCTGATGACCGCTATACCCATCTCACTGTGGGTGCCGGCTATCTGCTCAATCTCACCAATGCTTTCTACGGCTACCGCGCCGACCGTCCCTTCGACTTCACCGCCTCTCTGGGAGTCAATCTCTCCAGGCGCGAGCGTCGGCACACACCTTATGTAGGTATCGATGCCTCTTTGCGTGGCACTTGGCATATGTCCAGACTTGTCGGTCTCTTTGTCGAACCCCGTCTGCTGGCTTATTCCAGCAGCTATATGCCCACTTCACTCAGCACCACAGGTGTTGACCTCCTGGCCAATGTCAATGTGGGTCTGCAGTTCAACATGGACGGCAGCGGGCGCAGTGCGGCAGGTGATGTGCAGGACAATAGCGATTGGCGCAGAGGTTCCTTCACTCTGGCAGGCGGTCTGACCAACCGTGTAGGCCAACTGAAGGTGTGGGAGAAGTATTCCCCCATCGGTCGCTTGAGCTACACCCAGTGGTTCTCACCCTATGCTGCCTGGCGTGCCAGTCTGCAGGGGATGGTTACACGCAAGGAGGGGCTCACACGTTATGCTCAGGCTCATGTGGGAGGCGATATCCTTGTTGACCTCACCTCTTATACTTATGGGTTCGATGCATCTCGTCCGTTGTCTGTGAGGGCTCTTGCAGGTGTCAATCTGGGTGCCGACTACGGCAAGCATCACGCCACCTTTGCACCCGATTTGCATGTGGGCGGACAGTTGGCAGTGCGCCTGACTGACAGGGTTCATCTGGTAGCCGAACCGCAGTTGGCATGCAACCTCTCGTCGCGCTTCACCACCCGACGCCGTCAGCGCATCATGCCGCAACTCCTCGTCGGACTCGACTACAACATACAGCGCAGCAGTGCCAATGGCGGTTTGCGCGAAGCTCCTCAGCATCCCAATGTGTTGTCGTTGGGCATGGGCACTGGTGTCAGCTCCGAGAATTTCGGCGACCGACGCGGTTTCGGTCCTCGCCTGTCCTATGTGGTTGATATGAGTTATGGCCGTTGGATAGATGGGGTCAATGGTGTGCAGGGCGGTTTGAGCAACTCCGTCATCCAGCGCAGGGGGAAGGGCAATGAAAACCTCACCTCCATCCATGCCGGATATATGATGAACATCAAGAGTGCTGTGACGGGTGAGAATACCGACTCCCACACCTTCCAGCTCACTGGCATAGCGGCTGCTTCGCTCAATATCGCTTCGTGGGAGAACCACGATACGAAGGTCGCTCCGGGCTTGATGGGTGCCATCCAGGCAGGTGTTCGTGTGTCTCCCACCGTAGAACTCTATCTGGAGCCATCCGCCACTCTTCTCTCCAAGAAGATTGCCATCACCCCCAAGAACCACCCCATCGAGAGCGAACTCAAACTCACCATAGGCACCAAGGTCCGTTTCTGACCCTTCCCTTAGCCCCTCATACCTCTCACGCCCCTCAGAGCCAAAGCCCTCCCATTTTTTTGGGAAGCTTCACCTCTGAAGGGCGTGAGATGCTTATTATAGAATGGGATATCTGACGCTATTATGCCGAAAAAGCGCTTGTTTTGTCGAATACTTTCAAAAATCGACTCGAGTTTTGACTTTGTTCGCTGGAATTTGCTAACTTTGCACAGAGTATTCACAAGTTAGTTGGTAGGCTTATGTTATTGTCGGCAAAGTTTGAGAACATCTACTCCTTCCGCGAGGAGACTCGCATTCTGTTTACTGCCAGCAAGAGCGATTTGTTGCCTTTGCATGTGTCGCGTGCCGAGAAGCGGGATGATATCTCGGTTCTTCGCATGGGGCTGATTTATGGTGCCAATGCTTCGGGCAAGTCCAATATCATCAAGTGTCTGGCTATTATCAAGGCATTTGCTCTAAATGGGTGGAGCAACCGCAAGTACAACTACTTCAAGATGACAGATGAACCCCAAGAACGTTCCAGTATAGAACTGGAGTTCAAGGTTGATGGTCAGTTCTTTGCCTATGGTGTGGCATTCTCCAAGGGCGGGTTGCTTGAGGAGTGGCTTTATAAGACAGGCAGTCGTAATGATACGATGATTTTTGAGCGCAAACGCACAGGTGACGACTGGTCTAATGTTATTGCTCCACAGTATCTGAAGGAGGATGGCGGACAGTTCCTGAGGTTTTTGATTGATGGAACACCCAACAAGGGCACTTTCCTCAATGAATATACAGAACGTAATGGCAAGGGCATTGACGCTATCAAGTCTGCTCGCAAGTGGTTTGAAAATCTGAATATCATCTTCCCGGACTCTCATAGAATGGATTTCCCGCTCCGTGTGGTGAACGATGCTCAATTCCGAACGGTGATGCGTGAACTGCTGAGCTATTTTGAAACGGGTATCTCCGACCTCTGCCGTATTGAGTCAAAGCCAGAGGAGTTGAATGTTCCGGATGGTGTCAGACAGAGGGTAGAGGAAATCCTGGACGGCAGGGAAACAAAGACAGGTGTGGTGATTCATAATGAGAGTCGTTTCATTTTTGCAGAAAAGGACGAAACGAAAAATCTCAGGTGGTACGAACTGAAGACCATTCATAAGAAGGATGACAGCGACTCCGATTATGTGTTTGAGATGTTCGAGGAGTCTGATGGAACTTCCCGGCTTTTTGACTTTATCCCCATGTTGATAGATATGCGAGCCAACGATGCCGTATATGTAATCGATGAGGTAGATAGAAGTCTGCATCCTATGCTTACTCTCAAACTGCTGGAGATGTATGACAGTCTCCTCACCGTAGAGTCTCAGATGCAGTTGATTTGTACTACACACGAGTCCAGTCTTCTTTCTTCAGCCCCGATAAGACAGGATGAGGTGTGGTTTGTCGAAAAGGACAAAAGGGGTGAGAGTCATCTTTCTTCGCTCTGTGAATACAAACCTCGTGAGAATGTGCAGAAGGGTTATTTGAATGGTCGCTACGGCGCAATCCCTTTCTTTGGCGAATTGGAAAATTTACATTGGTACGATGCGAAGCAGAAATAGTTTGATGCGTGAGCGTCATGAGGCGTATCGTGATGCGTGCTTGGTTGTCATTGCCTCCGAGGGCAAAGACACAGAGAAGATATATTTCAGGGCATTGGCCAAGGAATATGCCAATCCTCGTGTGCATGTGCATATACTGAATCGTGCTGAAGGTGAAGAGAATAATTCAAGTCCTGAACATGTGTGTCGGCAGTTGGAGGAATATAAGAGCCAGTATTCTTTGGAGGCGGACGATGAACTTTGGCTCGTGGTTGATAAGGACCATTGGACTGATGCCATGCTTTCCCGTGTAGCAACCAAATGTGCGCAAGATGCTTTCATGCACATGGCTTTGAGCTGTCCGTGCATTGAATTGTGGCTTCTGTTGCATTTCGTGGATGCCAGTTTGCTTCCTGCCGAAGAGCAGCGGTTGTGGGTGGAGAACCGCAAGCGTTCAAAGAGTTCAGACCCTTACTTGAAGGTTCTCTTACGCCGTTTGATGGGCTCATATCATGAGTCAGCATACGACACCGCTCTCTTGCTTCCTCATGTTGAAGAAGCCATTGCCCATGCCCGCCATCTTGATGTGAATCCCGATGACCGCTGGCCCCAATCATTAGGCACCCGCATCTATCTGCTGGCAGAGAGCGTGATGAACAGAAGGTAAACCTGGCGGTAGTGTCCAGTCTTCAATCCCAACTGGAGTGTTCGAAACAAAACACCACGAATCATATTAGCCTTCCGTGGTCATTACGAACGAATACGGATCTCACAGATAACACGAATCCCTAAGTCTCAAAGAATTATTCGTTAAATTCGTGTAATCCGTGTTTGCTAAAAATATACGCATCACGGAACTAAAAGTTGTCGTGGTTAGATTCATTACGGAATAAGAGTTTCAATCCGTGGTTTCCCTCACCTTGAAACTCGGAATTCTTGATTGGCCATATCATTCGCTATTCTGTCTTTCATGTGATAGAATTGGTAAAAAAACATGTTACATATTTTGTGTGTCCGTTTTTATGAATTACACCTATCCTAGATTATTGTACGTGCAAATTTACACCTATCCAAGCTTATCTCCAAATATTCCCACCCCCAATTTCCCATCAAATCCCACCCCAAACCAAAACACCACGAATCAAATTAGCCTTCCTTCATGGTGTGACCACTGATGTTTTTTTATTGAACACGGATAACACGGATTTCACGGATAGGGTCTTGTGTGTGACTACTGATGTTTTTTTTATTGAACACGGATTACACGGATTTCACGGATAGGGTCTTGTGTGTGACCACGGATGTTTTTTTTTATTGAACACGGATAACACGGATTTCACGGATAATCTTGTGCTTCCTCACAATGGGACCAAAGCCTCCAGTCTTGACGCCCCCCAATAAAAACATCCGTGTAATCCGTGCAATCCGTGTTCAAAAACTCTACGCATCACGCATTAACAAGGAATACCCGTGTCCCCCAAAATAATCCGTGCAATCCGTGTTCAAAAACCCTACGCATCACGCATTAACAAGGAATATCCGCGTCCTCAGAAAAATAATCCGTGTAATCCGTGAAATCCGTGTTCAAAACCCCTACGCACCACGCTATGACATTGTTCTCCGTGTTCCTGGATAAGATCCGTTAAATCCGTTAAATCCGTGTTCGCTAAATCAATGCATCACAAATCAAGAGTCTCCCTGAGGAACTATCAAACAATCCTGTAACGAGTTGACAAAAACACCATATGAGGCGCCAAAGCGTTAAACAACCTTAATTATTCACTCAAAAGTGAATCTCGCATTTGTTAATCTACTATATTTGCAGAAAAAGAATCCTAAACATGAAACAGGTTACACTAAAAACAATAGAACAGAACGATAATGTGGGGATGTTCTCTATCTGCTTCGATGGCAATTCCGAGAGCGAATTTGAAAGATTTCTTTTGGAGTTTAAGGATAATGCTACGTATAACAAGGACTTTAACGCGATTTTGCTTGCTCTGTCAAAAATCATAGACAAAGGTGCTTTGGAACGTTTCTTTCGTATTGAAGGGAAAATGGGTGACCATGTTAGCGCATTGTCTATAGATTCCCGAAAACTCCGATTATATTGTTTGAGGATATCCGACCAAATTCTGATTTTAGGTAATGGAGGGGTGAAACTATCTCGCACTTATCAAGAAGACAAAATACTGAGTGGCTACGTTATGGACCTCCAAACCTTTGACAAGGTTTTACTTAAAGCCCAAAAGAGCGGAGTCATTACCATTGAAAAGAATATGATTACAGACATAGAAAGTGCAACATTTGAAATATAAGCATCATGATACAAAACAAACTATTCCGGGACTGCATCTCCGCAATACCCTCTGACCAGAAGGCAGAATTCGAATTATCCTTCAGCATAGCCGAACGCCTTGCTGAGATACTCAAAGAAAAAGGTCTCACGCAAAAAGACTTGGCCAAGATGCTCCATAAAAGGGACTCCGAAATCTCCAAATGGCTTACAGGAAGACATAACTTCACTACCCAAACTATTGCAAAGATCCAATCAGCCCTTGGCTGTAACATCATCAGCATTGCCCGCTGAAGAAACGAACACGAATCTTACAGACAACACGAATCCCTAAGTCTCAGAAAATAATCCGTGAAATCCGTGTTCAAACCCCCTACGCACCACGCCTTAACAAAGATATCCGTGTCCTCAGACAGAAAAAGAATCCGTGAAATCCGTGTTCAAAAACCCCACGCACCACGCCTTAACATTGCTTTCCATGTTCTCAGAATAAGAATCCGTGGTTAGACCCATCACGGAACCAAGAGTTATAATCCGTGTTTGCTAACCCTACGGCATCACGGAATCAAAATTCTTAATTCAAAATTATCCACGTTCTTAGTTGACGAAGGTTTGTTTCCTCCACGTCAAGCGCTCGTTTTGGTGGGTAAATGTTAAAAATGGTGGCAATGAAGACGATTGACGGTCTGAAAACTTTGCAGATTCGGTTTTAAGTGCTTATTTTGCAGATAATCTACAAAATTTAGGGTTAAGATGATACTCAAAATCGAATTTGAAAATTTCTTCTCTATCCGTGATAGGGTGAGGATTGATTTCAGAGCAGCAAGCATCAATACGGCTCTTGCACGAGAACTGAGTCATAATGTGATGGAGTGGAGAGGTGTGCCTGTGCTTAAGACTGTTGGGCTGTTTGGACCAAATGCATCGGGAAAATCAAATATCCTCAAAGCCATTATATTCTGCTGTAGAATGGTTCTGGAGTCTCATCTTTATAATGAAGGAGTGACATTCAACTTCGAGCCATTCAAATTTGATGGATGGCAAAACAAGCCAAGCAGATTCCTCATAGATTTTGTATGTGAAGATGTGGAATACGAATACGCTTTTGAGTTGACTCGTGAACGCATCATCAGCGAAAGTCTGTATCACTATCCTGTTGGCAGACGGGCAAAGGTGTTTGTCCGTGATGCTGATGGAAAGTATAGTTTTGGTGCAGGTGTGATGGCAAAACCTTCGGATGTCGTCGTCAATACGAGCGAGAAGAATCTCTTCCTGAGTCGGGCCAGTTCCATGAATCGGGAGATTGCCCAAAAGCTTTTTCGCTATTTCATGAACCAGTTCCTTCTGGGACTTGTAAACGTGAATGATGTGATGGTGCTGGACAGTTTCAATGCTTACAAGAAGGTGATACTCAAAGCACTCGAAATATGTGATACGGATATTACGGATATAGAGGCGAGGAAAGAGCAAATGCCGGCTCCCATCGTTGTGCCAGGACAGACTGACCTTTCTTATAAGTTGGTGGATGTGCTTCGATTCAAGACGTTCCACCGCAACCAGAGGAATATTATGTTCGACATGGATATGGAAGAATCCAATGGTACAAGAAAACTGTTCCAGATTCTGATACGTCTCTTGGATGTAGTAAGGAACAGGAAGAGCATCATGATGGACGAGTTTGACATGGGACTTCACACTCGTCTGGCTGATTTTATTCTCGACTTGATTCATGCGTCAGAGAGCAGCCAGTTGCTGTTCACCTCCCACAACACCAATCTCATCGATGTCAAAAGGTTAAGGCGTGACCAGATAGTGTTTGTAAACAAGTCCGAACAAGGAACCACGGAGGTGTATTCATTATACGACTTCAAGGATTTCCGTGAGAATATGGATGCCGAAAAAGGATACATACAGGGCCGTTTTGATGCCGTTCCGTATGTTGATTCCTCGGTATCAAGTATCAAACAATTATTGGAGGGTTGATTATGGCAAGCAAACGAGAACCATCTCCGTCTATGCGGATGCGAAAAATCGCCCTTGTCATTTGCGAGGGTGAAACAGAGGTTGGCTATATCAGCCTTTTGAAGGCGTGGTATAAATCACCGGTCAGAGTCGTTTCGCATATAGAGGGAACAAAGATTACCCCTTCGCTGGTAGAGAAGCGCGCCAAGGAACTCCAGATTTCACAATGGGACAAGGTTCACACCTTCCTGATGTACGACATGGATGTGCAAACCATCAATGAGAAATTGTTGAGGTGCAAGGCGGAAAAGCTTTTGAGCAATCCTTGTTTTGAGATGTGGTTGCTTCTCCATGCCAAAGACCAGAAGGCTTCTGTCAATACAGAAGCCGTCATCAAAGAATTAAAGAAAAGTGCGCCAGTGTGGAAAAGCTATTCCAAGTCATCCTTCACCGATACACAAAAGACCTTCCTGCATGACAATACGGACCTTGCTGTAGCCAGAGCCAAGAAACTCCAAGAATTTCATAATCCATCAACAAGTATATACAAACTGATTGACTTTCTGAAAGATGCATGAAGCAGAAGTGAATTTAACCCCCAACACCACGGAATCAAGGGTCGTTATCCGTGGTTAGACCCATCACGGAATCAAAATTCATCATTGAATTACGTTCGTTAAATCCGTGCTATCCGTGTTCGCTAAAATTATGCACTACGGAACACAAAGGAATATCCACGTTCTCAGAAAGCATCCGTGTAATCCGTGCAATCCGTGTTCAGAACCCTACGCATCACGAAACCCAAAGGAATATCCGCGTCCTCAGAAAAATAATCCGTGTAATCCGTGTTCAAAACCCCACGCACCACGCCTTAACATTGCTTTCCGTGTTCTCAGAATAAGAATCCGTGTTCAATTACAAGCATCACGAAACATTTCGTCCTCCCTGTCATGCCAAATAAGATGAAATATACATATCTTTGTGCTGAAGAAACAGACAACCCTCAAAACGAACATGCTACATAACCAAGAAGAATCATACATGCTCAATGGCGCTGCCATGCATGTCTATAACACCTTAGGTCCAGGATTTCTGGAAGCAGTCTATCAGGAAGCATTCGCAATAGAACTGTCCAAGAGAGGCATCCCTTTCCAGCGAGAGAAGGAACTGAAGATATACTACGACGGTCAGGAACTCAAGCAAACCTACCGCGCTGATTTCGTTTGCTTCGATGATATCATTGTGGAACTCAAAGCTGTCTCCCAACTCGAGGACTCTCATCGCAGCCAAGTCTATAACTACCTCAAAGGGTTCTTCTGTAATTTAGTTGAAAAGGACTCTTTCTTGTGAATAACATACTATT
>SAMEA104315421__coassemble_1834_pt1 | contig 9267 bp, 7 predicted proteins | sample SAMEA104315421__metabat2_low_PE_030 | metagenome-assembled genome bin SAMEA104315421 (sample SAMEA104315421) | gut metagenome | biome: Monkey gut; feature: monkey-associated habitat; material: faeces | place: China | collected 2013
GAACTGGTCACAAATTGTGATCGGTTCAATAGTTTGAAGCACTCAACAGTTCGTTGAATATGTAGGAGCTGATATTTGCCCCATTTATCAGTGTTGTAAAGATAAAGGTGAAAAACATTGTGGTAACTGTCCCAAACTGCCTTGTGAGAAGTTCATGCAAGATCCGAACTTTTCCGAAGAAGAGAACGAGGCCAATTTGAAAAAGATGATTAAAAATTTAAAATACGCACTATGAGAGAAATAAATCCCAAAGAAACCACCCGTGCATATGCATTTGAGCTTTGGATGAAAGCCCCGATGCCAATGGTTACGTTTTTCAAGATTTTGGATGTCAGTCGTCTTGTCAAAATCAGCAAAAAGTCAGGTGTGAAATTCAATATGTTGATGTGCTGGTGCATCGGCAAAGCGGCAAGCAGTATCAAGGAATTTTATATGCTGCCTGTCGGAGACAAATTGATGCAATATGATGCTATTGCGGTTAATACCATTGTTAAGAACAAGGACAATGAGGTCAGTTCATGTGATGTGCCGTTTTCTGATGATTTGCAGCTATTCAATGAAGATTATCTGAAATTGACAACGGAAGTAGTCCGAAGCTGTGAGAACCACGATTTGACAGAAAGCATGGTAATAGGGACTTCCGCACTGGCCCAATATGAAATAGACGGTGCGGTAGGTATGTACAGCGGTATCTTCAACAATCCGTTTATGATATGGGGCAAGTACCATAAAGGTTTCTTTAGAACGACACTAACGGTTTCATTCCAATTCCACCACACTCAAATGGACGGGGCACATGCTGCAAAGTTTCTGGATCGCTTGCAGCAGGAAATCAATAAATTACTTGTGTAGCGATGAATATGGAAACACAAAGATTGATACTTCGTTCCTGGGCAGAAAACGATGCAGAGTCTCTTTATAATTATGCCAAAGTCCCTGCTATCGGCCCTATTGCAGGATGGCCTCCTCATACATCTGTGGAAAACAAAAACAAAAAAATATACAGGAAAAATTAGACAAAAATCCGGATTATATAAAATCGAACACTTGCAGGATATTCAAAAAGGGAAATTTATGGAAGTAAAAAACATTTGCATTGGACTATACGTTAGGAATTGCATTCATTGAATACATTATCATATACTACAGTGTTTAGATTCACAAAAGGAAATCAATAATGGCAAAGAAATTTGAAATACGAAACAGTACGGCAGAGTTCCTGACTTTCGTGGCAGAAGGTAAGGAGCAAGGCATACAAGTGCTATATAAAGATGAAACAGTGTGGGCTACGCAAAAGGCCATGGCCGTGCTTTTTGATTGTTCCGCTGACAACATCGGTTTGCATCTGAAGAACATATATGATACGAATGAATTGAACAAGGAGGCAACTACCGAGAAAATCTCGGTAGTTCAACAGGAAGGTGCGAGAGAGGTTCGGCGCAACACGTTGTTCTATAACCTCGATGCCATCATCTCCGTGGGCTATCGTGTCAACTCCATCCGTGCCACTCAGTTCCGCCAATGGTGTACCTATGTTATCCGGCAGTTCTCGCTTCGGGGCTATATCATAGACAAGAAGCGTATGGAGAACGGCTCGTTCATAGGTGAGGACTATTTTGAGCATTTGTTAGCAGAAATACGTGAGATTAGATTGAGTGAACGAAGATTTTACCAAAAGCTCACAGATATATATGCTACAGCTGTTGACTACAATAAGGATGCACCTACCACACGTCTGTTTTATAAAAAAGTTCAGAATAAGATGCATTATGCAGTGCATGGGCATACCGCAGCTGAACTTATTGTTGAAAGAGCCAATGCAGAGAAAGAACACATGGGATTGACTACTTGGGAAAATGCACCTGATGGTAAAATCGTCAAACCCGATGTAAGTATCGCCAAAAACTATCTAAAACAAGTGGAACTTGAAGATATGGGAAAACTTGTCAACTCTGTACTTGATTTAGCTGAACGTATGGCAAATCGACATATACCAATGACAATGGAAGATTGGGCTAGACGTATTGATATTATTCTTGAAGCTGGAGGTGATGCCGTATTACATGATGCAGGAAAGGTTTCTGCTGAATTTGCCAAGAGTTTTGCAGAGTCAGAGTTTGAAAAGTATCGTGTGATACAAGACAAATTATTCAACTCTGATTTTGATAAATTCAATTCTTCTTTACCGTTTGACGATGATAAGAATTGAAAGCCAAAAGGGGATGAGGTGACTCAACATCACCCCATCCTCAGCTTACTTGTCTATGTATGATGCGACAAGATAGACAATCGAAATGGCCGTATAAAAAAACACGGCAAGATTATCCAAAGCAATGTCTTCACCCAACCATTCGACAACCATACACCTTCATTTCTTGACATCATATTAGACATGTCATAGAAATGGCGGTGAGGATGTCCTTATTCGCCTTTCGGTGGTCTTCAAGAAGTTTGGACTCGTCTCCAATGAGTTTTTTTCTGCTATCTGTCAGTTTCTCAATGTCGGCATCATCAACCTTAGCCTTGAATTTTATATTTTTTACTTTGGCAATAAAGCTATCAATGGCTTTTCGTAACCGCATTTGCTTTATAGGTGGCTTTATTCAAGTTGTCCTTTGCTTCCTGTAAAGAAGTTGCTGCCGTTTCAAGTTCTGATTTTGCCGAAGTCAAACTGTTGCCACCATTCTATGGTAATACCGAGTCTGTGTGCAAGAGAAGTCAATTAGCGAGCAGGGAGAGGTAGGCTCCTATGGCACATTCTGTAGGTCTTCAAATCTGGAGAGAAGTTGTCCTCCACCGTCCAACCCTAGGCTGGACGGTGGGAGAAGCTTGCTTACTTTGCCAAGGCAATATATATTCTCTGACCGTCCAGCCTTGGGTTGGACGGTGGATATGTGCAATGCACCCGTCCTGGAGGCCAAATGAATCCTGCACATAAGACATCTTCTTCCTGCTCGCAGACAGAGTTGGCCTGCATTGCCAATGCCGTGTAGCCCCTTTCCTTCCTGATATTTCCCACTCCTATGATACGCTGCCCATAACGATAAAGCCCCGATATTGGCCTCTGGGAGCCGATATCGGGGCTTGGAATATAATCTGTCACCTCGTGCCCGTGCGGGCTGCTGGAGGCGGCGTAGATGCCTTTGTGGGGGCTTTTTACTTTATATTGGTGGGATCTACAGTGCGGGGCAGCCACACACGATAGCGCTCGCCCTGGTCCCAAGTGTTGCCTGCCGAGGCAAAGTCGCAGAAGTGGGTCACAAACTTCTCGGTGTTGTATGCGCCGCGCGGCATGGTGAGGCGGAAAGCCATCCACATTCCCTGGGGGGCTTTGACTGGCTCCAGATCCACTATATTGCCGTCGTGGGTGGGGATTTCGCAGGTTTCATCCACAAATCCATCGCGGAATCGTGTGTCGCGTGCCAGCAGTATGGGCCCGCGTTCGATAGCCTGCATGTGGTTGAGCTCCACCAGTCGTGCACGCATGTCGGTGCTCAGTGTCACACGGTCACCGGCCTTCCAGGTGCGCTTGATGAGGCAGTACTGTCCGGCCTTCACTCCTTCCACCTTCTCGCCATTTACCTCCACGGTGTTCTGCTGGCTCCATGCGGGAATGCGCAGACCCAGTGTGAAGGCCGCTTCATGCTGTGGGTTCAGGCTTATCTGCACCTTGCCGTCCTGCGGATAGTTGGTCTGCTGGCTCAGGCCGATAGTCTGTCCGCCCATCTCGATGGTGGTCTGCGATGGGATGAAGAGGTTCACATCCACGCGGTCAGCCGCCGGCAGGCGGTACATCACACGCGGTATCATGGCAAAGGCACGTGGACCGTTGGCATTGCAGCAGTTGATGGGTATGTTGCACTGGTGCTCTCCCTCCTGCCTGTAACCCTCGAGGGGTGTGTATTTCACTATCTGTGAGCCGTCGCCCTTCATGCTTGCCATGAGTGCGTTGTACATGGTGCGTTCTATCTGGTCGGCGTATTTCTGGTCGCCCGTAAACTCCAGCAGCCGCTCGCAGAACTGCATCCAGGTGAAGGTCACACAGGTTTCCATGGTGAGGCCGGACACTCTGGTCTGCAGAGCCTTGCCGCCATACCAGCACTCGTGAGAGGCTCCCGAGCCGGCTGCATTGATTTCCTCATCCACTATATGCTGCCATGTGGTCTCGGCGGCGTGTAGCAGCGTGGGGTCGGCAGTAACGCGGAAGAGCTCGAGCAGTCCCACGTAGCACGACATCATCTCGTATGCCTTCTGTCCGTTCTTCTTTCCATACCACGCATCACCCGGCTTCAGCGGCACGCGCAGGGCTACTGGCACATCGGCCTTGGTGATAAGCTCAGGCCCGCTGGGCTTGTTGAGCTCCTGGGCGATATACTTTGCAAACTCCAGGTAGCGCTGGTTCTTGGTAATCTGGTACAGGAACATGGTGGGCTCCAGGATGCTGCTGGGCGGCATGCCCATATACTCTCCGCAGTCGATGATGGACTTTCCGTCGGGGCCCACTTGCGATATGGTGTATCCCAGCAGCCGCTCTGCTGTCTTGAGCGCACGCTTGTCGCCTGTCTCCTGATACCACTTGATGAGGCCCAGCAGGGTATATTTCCGTCCCCACACATCCCATCCGTTCAGCTGGTGCGCGGCATCATAGTCGCCTATGTAGCCGTCCTTCAGCTGGCAGGCCATGAGGCCGTCTTCGGCGCGGCTTATGATTTCCTTGAGCTGCGCATCGTGTGTGAAGTGGTACATGCCTATGGCTCCCTGCACCCACTTGCCCCAGAACTCGCTGCCCCACAGGTTCTGCTTCTCGTCCTGAAGGCGGAATACAGAGATGAGGGTATCCACATTCTCGGTCTTTACACGATGGTTGATACAGTCGGCATAACGCTGTCCGACGTAGCCGCTCATGGTCACCGTGCCCACTTTCTGCACGGATGCCTTCTTGGCGGCAGATGCTCCTCCCCACGTCATGAGTGTGAGGGCAGTGGCCAGTAGAGTAGTTCTCTTCATTTGGATATATTGTAGATAGTTTTCAGATGGGTGCCATAAACAGAAACGGCAGCGTTCCTGCGGCGGGGACAATCCCCCTGTCCGCCTGCTGCCATGTGAAGTGTACGCCTGATAAGACTCGAACTTACACGCCCGAAGGCACCAGATCCTAAGTCTGGCGTGTCTACCAATTCCACCACAAGCGCATCTTGCCTTGCAAAGGTAATGAAATTCCCCCGACCGCCCAAGCGGCAAGGGATGAAAAACGCAGCTGCCCGCACTTTTCCTTGCGGAAGGGTGCGGGCAGCGGTTGATGGTACTTGCTGATTAGAGGTTGTCCTTCTCGATATCCTTGAAGTACTTGTAGGTGCCGTGCTTCAGCTCGTCGGTAGCAGCCTCGTCGCATACGATGATGGCGTGGGGATGCATCTGCAGAGCGCTGATAGTCCACTCCTGAGATACAGGAGCCTCGATAGCGTGGTGCAGAGCACGTGCCTTGCCGTGGCCGTTACATACGATGAGCACCTCCTTGGCAGCCATCACAGTGCCCACACCTACGGTGAGGGATGTGCGGGGAACCTGGTTGACGTCGCCGCCGAAGAAACGGCTGTTGGCAATGATGGTGTCGGTGGTGAGGCTCTTCACGCGGGTGCGGCTGGTGAGAGAGCTGAAAGGCTCGTTGAAGGCAATGTGGCCGTCGGGGCCGATACCGCCCATAAACAGGTCGATGCCACCTGCCTCCTCGATGGCCTTCTCATAGGCAGCACACTCGGCCTCCAGGTCTGCAGCGTTGCCGTTGAGGATATGCACGTTCTCCTTCTTGATGTCGATGTGGCTGAAGAAGTTCTTCCACATGAAGCTGTGATAGCTCTCGGGATGCTCCTCGGGCAGGCCTACATATTCGTCCATGTTGAATGTAACCACATTGCGGAAGCTCACCTTGCCTGCCTTATGCAGCTCGATGAGGTGCTTGTACAGGCCCAGGGGTGATGAGCCAGTAGGGCAACCCAGCTTGAAGGGGTGCTCTTCGGTGGGTTGTGCAGCGTTGATCTTGGCTGCTACATACTCGGCAGCCCAACGGCTGAGCTGCTGATAGTCGGGTTCAATAATGACTCTCATGTCTCTTTTCTTTAAAGTGAGTTATATATGTTGTTTGATATCTCGGTCCGTGTCAACGGGCTCCGGCCGGTGCCAGATGCTGTTTGTACTTGGCCATCTCGCCGTCTTCCTCATGCACGCAGCGGAAGAGTTCGGCCTGTGTGGCAGTCACCTCGTCGCGTGTCAGTTCGGGTACATTGTAGCTCTTGAGCAATAGGGTGTTGTACTCAGGGTCCTCCTGCGGGATGGGAAATGCCTTGTGGGCACGTCCCTGACGGTCGAAGTAGGTGAGGAATACACGTGTGTAGTTGCCGTCGATGCGCCGGCTGCTGAAGGCTATCCAGCGTCCGTTGCTGCTCCAGCTGTGGAAACTGTCGGCATCGGGGCTGTTGGCCTCGCGCAGAGCATAGCAGCTGTCGGTCTGCAGGTCCTTTACCCACAGGTCGCTGCTCTTGTGCCAGATGTGGAACTGTCCGTAGCGTCCCTGGGTGTAGAGCACGTAACGGCCGTCGGGGCTCACGCGTGGCAGACTGATGCTGTGGGCATTTGATGCCACATCCACCTCGGTACGCGGTATGCCGAAGGTACGTGTCTTGGCGTCGAAAGGCACCGACTTGAGGTCGTAGTAGATGCTGTCATAGCGGAGCATGAGCTGCATACCGCGTGTGCTGTCGGGTGTTTCGGGCGGCAGCAGGTGGCCCACCTGGGCGCTGCAGTAGAAGAGGCGGTCGCCCGAAGGTGCCCATGCGGGGAAGGTCTCCAGTTCATTCTTGCTGCGGAAGACGTGTGCCACCTCGTTGTGCTCCACGTCATAGAGCAGCATGTCACTGGCTTCGTCCATCACCTCAAGCTTCTCGGCATGGTAGGTATGGAAGGTCTGGCCGGTCTTGTTGGTAGAGAAGGCCACCAGATTCTCTGTGGGATGCCAGGCGGGATATACGGCACTGCTGAGGATGGTACTGTCCTTCACCTGCACCTTGTGTGCCTTTCCGTTCTGCACGATGATGGTTCCGCCGTGGTTGGCACGCACGTGGAAGAGCATATCCTGTGCACTCTGGTTGCGGTAGTTGTGGCAGTTGATGCAGTGGTTATGCTTCTCGTCATAGCTGCGGTTGTTCTCATACACCGCGCGCTCAGTCCAGTTGGTGAGGTTGCGCTGGTAGATGCCCAGCTGGCGGTAAAGCTCATATCCTGGCTCGATGAGACGGTAGCTCAGATAGGGGTCGATGTCTTCCTGTGCCACTGTGAGCGTGTGCGGCTTGTGCTGCACCCATCCTGCGGCGTTCTGCACATACACTGTCACGCTGATGTCTTTCCCCCTGTTGGCCTCGAGCAGTGTCCTCCAGGCGGCAGTGTCTATGCGCACGCTCATGTTCTTGTCGGCCTCGGCCAGCACTTCCTCGCCGTTGGGTCCTTGCAGTTGTGCCACTGCGGCAGTTGCTCCGGAGTCCTTCACCATGAAGTTGAGCGGAGCTATGTTGGCAGGGATGACTATATCGCGGTAGTCGGGAAAGATGTCGGCCTGCGTGTCGAGTGCGGTGGACTGGGCGGGCAGCTGTGCCTGGTGTGTGCAGGCAGCAGTGAGGGTCAGCATGAGCAGCAGGCAGGCGCCTATTATATAATGTGTGTGTTGTCTTGTCATAACGTGTCAGTTTACACCCGATTTCTCCTTTGACTCGCCTGTGTAGCCCTTTTTGGTGGCCTTCAGATTGCCAAAGAAATAGTAGTAGGGATAATATCCCTTGTATCTCTCAAACAGCTTGTAGGCATTGCCCGGACGGTCCTTCAGGTAGGGCTGGATAGCCTGTATGAAGCCATCCAGACGGGTAGCCCGCATTTCCAGATTGCCATATCCCTGCGATGCACCGGGATGCTTCATCTCGGATACCAGCAGTCCGTCGGCGATGATCTCGGGTGGGGTGCTGCCCTTGATGTACTGTGCGCGCATCAGGAAGGGTGGCATCAGCTTGGTGTAGAGGCATACACAGAGGCTGTTGTAGAGCGCCTCCACGCTTCGTGCCTCTACCAGGTTGAGGTTGTATCCCATGAAGAAGGGCTGCTGATACTGGTTCTCGAAGCTGTCGTGTATGGGTTCGGTGAGGCGCAGACGAGCCATCTCGCTGTCGGCATTCACCTTCTCGGGGTTGTTGACCATTGTCTGGTACTTCTCCACAAACTTTCCCTCGAAGGGAACATCGCCCAACAGACGCAGGTACTTGCGGCTCAACTCCCATTCGCCACGCATGAGCGAGCACTTGACAAGCAGCTTGAGCAGGCGTGAGGTGGGGCCGGTCATCACCATCTGTTCCATGCAATAGTGCATGCAAGGTTCGATGAAACCGGCGTGATAGTTGCCTTCGGGCTCATAGAGAGGGCTTCCGTTGTTGAGCATACCTCCGTTGCCGTGCAGGTAGAGCGAGTCATAGTCGAGGCGGATATCGTACATGCGCTCGGCTATCTGGCCGGTGTGGATGAGCGCCATGGCATAATAGGCAGCCATGGGACGGTTGCTCTGGGTGGCGTTCTGGCGTGCTACCCGCTCTATGCCAGCCCAGTCCTGCTGGTACTGCATGCTCATCTCTTGGCAGATGACACGTACGTAAGGACGCTTCCATTCGCCCCATGCAATGATGGCTGCAAATGCCAGCGTCACGCATGCCAGGCAGGTGAGGTTCTGACGTGTGCTCTCATCCTTGGGCAGACCAAGCATGGTGGGCATGGGCTTGCGGCTGAAACTGCGTATCATCACAGCCCATATGCAGAGCACCAGGAGCACCACAAAGGGGATGCCCATGATGTATCCTGTCTCGGTTTCAAAGAAGATATCCAGCCCCTGATGTGTGATGGCAGCCAGGCAGCAGAGTGCAGGCACATACTGCACAAGGCGCCATCTGGCGGGCAGACGCAGGCAGTAGCCGGTGAGCCAGCTTATCATGCCCAGCATCAGCGACAGGCACAGGCCGCCCAGCCAGGGGTACTGGTAAAGCTGCAGAAGCAGTCGTCCCACATATCGCAGCGGGCCGAAGTCCTGACAGAGGACGAATTGCATGAGTCGGGTGTCTGTAGCCCAGAAGCTGAACTCGCGGCTCACATGGAACAGACAGCCGTAATAAAAGGAGCCCCAAGCCCACACTGCTACCATGAAAAGCAGCAATGTGGGCAGGACTATCTTCTTACGCTCGC
>SAMEA104315421__coassemble_2180_pt1 | contig 7842 bp, 6 predicted proteins | sample SAMEA104315421__metabat2_low_PE_030 | metagenome-assembled genome bin SAMEA104315421 (sample SAMEA104315421) | gut metagenome | biome: Monkey gut; feature: monkey-associated habitat; material: faeces | place: China | collected 2013
CTATAATACAAAATAACTCTGTAACTTTGTAATCGGTAGTCATATCAAATAAATTTGTAACTTGTTGTAATTCACCCATAAATGTACAGAATATTTGTGAGACTACCAACTTTTTATGAACTATTTCTTATCCCGAACTGGGGTAACTGATTCCAACAAGTGAAATGCTTCACATAGCGGTTTCCATCATACTTGTCAACCAAATGGCGAAACTTGTTATTGTCGAGAAATTCTATCAATTGGGCGAAAACGTATTTGTCTTTGTTCATCGTGCAGTATTATAGATAACTGCAAAAGTACAAATTCAAATCGTCGCACCCATAAAATCTCTTGCAAAAGACTGTATTTCAGTTAATTCAAAGAGCGATTAGTCCACTTTAACGGGACAGTAGTGGCAGAAAAGTCAAGCACATAGCTCAATTATCCGTCAGCAAGTACGGCTACACCACCTACACCTCACAGGAATACAGCTACAGCATGCCTGAAGGATGCCAGGGATTTGTTGTGACGAAAGAGAATGACGGAATCAAACTGACCGAGAAGTATAAGTCGGGAGATGCTGTACCCGCAAAGACTCCCCTGCTGATAAAGGCCGAACCTGGTACTTATTCCATCTATCAGACTGTACGTATAGCAGTAGCTCCCGCTGAAGGAGAGAACCTGCTGAGGGGTGATTTTGACGCTGAAGGCAACATCACATACGGCAAGAACAAGGATAACTATTATTACTACTACAAGCTCACTACTAACAAGGACAAGGCCAACTTTGGCTTCTATTTCGGTGCAGAATATGGCGGGCCATTCAAGATGAGCAATACTTCACGTGCCTATCTGGTACTCCCACGTGAGCAGAGCAGCAGCGTGAAGTCACTCGTGCTGGATGATGCCATACTGGAGACAGCCGTAAGTCTGCCTACAGAAAGCAAGCCGACTGACGGGCATACATACGACCTCTCGGGCCGACTCTGCCAGGGCAAACTTGTGCCAGGCATATACATCCAAAACGGCCGAAAGATAGTCGTAAGATAACAAGCAACCTTCCATCCCAAATCACTTGAAACATATCAGAATGAACAAGAAGCCATATTTCACTCCCGAAATGCATACTGTGGAATTCGCACAGGAACTGCCCATTGCCAACTCTCCCTTATCCGTCTTCAATTTCCAAGGCGATGAGGAAGACTATGTAAAGAGCGAAGGCGTCCCATTCGAACCAGCAACAGGCGACCGCAAGCTGTGGGATGACGCCTGGTAAGGCAAACTGGCAGCCCCTTCACAATACGCGGCACCCAAGAAAAGCCTATATTCCCAAGAGAAGGAGCCGACTTCCCATGCGTAGTCCGACAGCCCCATCCACCCGACAGAAACAGGACATATCACCTGTTCATGTATATACCAACAGCAACTGCCGCACGATGATGTGCCCGCAGTTGCTGTTGTCTTTTGCTGCAATCAGAAGCCGGCACGTCTTTCAGGTAAAAAAAAACTCAGCCCGGACATGAAACTCTAAATCTTTGAGGCTCGCATGATTAACTCCAAAAGATGGGCTCTTGAGGCCATCTTTAAGGAAGGAATGGGGTCGCTCGGTATTGGTCATGCGAGTCCAATTCTATTTATGAGCGAAAAGAAGATGTCTTATGTGCAGGATTCATTTAGCCTCCAGGGCGGGCGCATTGCATGCCTCCACCGTCCAACCCAAGGCTGGACGGTCAGAGAATATATACTGGCCTTGCAAAGTAAGCTTGCTTCTTCCACCGTCCAGCCTTGGGTTGGACGGTCAAGAACAACCTATTCGCTGATTTGAAGACATACAGAAAGTGCCGAAGGAGCCTACATTTTCTTGTTCGTCAATTAGCTTCCCTTGTACAGCCTCGAAATTATCATCAGCGAAGGGACATGGGAAGGCATCCCTGAACTGGTTGCTTCCATTCCAAGGGCCTTCAACATCACGGGATGAAGAAATGCTTGAGGCTATGGTTGACGAATCTGGTTGTTTGACTCAAATATGCGATGTAAAACGACAACTCATCTGCTCCAACTCCTGCAGACAAAGATGTTGCCAAGCCAACCGAGGTAACAAAACAAGATCGGGCTGAAGCCATAGTAGATGAATATGACGCGAAATACTGTAAAGACGGCAAAAGAATATTAAAGACGCCAGCCTGGAAATGACAGCGTGCATCCTTTAGGCATTATGCTATCAAAGAAGGAGCAGAAATCATCGGTGACTTGGCGTACTATTGGTATAAAAGTCTGATCTCCATCACCATACCAACAAATGTCACTACTATTGGTGACAAACCGTTCTATTCTTTAATCTACTCAAATAACAAAAGTGTAAAGGCATCTTCTTCATAAAACAAATAGTTCAACCTGACATTGGGGATAGATTATTAGAAGATCTCTTCAAAAATCGAAACTCAACAATAACTTCTGTTAAATAGGCATTAAATTGTTTGGCCGTATTCAAAGAAAAGTCTATCTTTGTATCGAAATCAATAGAAAATGATGTTTAATTGAAGCTAATGGTTGATGAATTATGGAGAAGCTAACAAGCAAAGAAGAGGAAGTAATGGAGCTGATTTGGCAACTTGACCAGTGTGCTCCAAAGGACGTGGCGACACTCTATCCGGAACCTCGTCCAAGCGCTAACGCCATTGCGCAGATTTTTCAGGCATTGGAAAAGAAAGAGTATCTTACTCATGAACCGAAAGGACGCGGCTTCGTTTATCGGCCTATTGTGGGCAAGCAAGCATACGGAAGGGGACGATTGTCGAGTGTTATCAATCGTTTCTTCAGTGACTCATATATGAGTGTAGTGTCGGCACTGATGCAGGAGGAGAAGGTCACCGAGGCGGATTTGCTTCAATATCTGGCTGACCTAAAGCGTAAGGAGGGCTGACGTATGGCTGCATTTATTATCTACGCTATTCGGTGGGCGGTGACACTGACACTGTTCTACTCGCTCTTCAGGCTTCTGCTCCGGCGCGAAACGTACCACCGCCTGAATCGTGCCGTGCTGTTAGCCATTCTTGTGGTGAGTCCGCTACTTCCGCTCTTGCCTTTGCATACTGATGAACCGACAGCTATGGATGCGATGCTTACCAGAATTGAGGAGCCGCTGATGAGCCTGTCATCTGATGCGAATAATGCTGATGCCACATTCGTTGCCCAAGAATGCGAGGACGCAACACCGGGGCTTTGGGTGCGCTATCTGGCATACATATATATAATTGGTATTGCTTTCGCGCTCGTCATTTATCTGTTACGACTTTTGACTCTGGTGCGCCTCTTACGTCGTTGCCAACGCATATCCCATCCAATAGTTACGAAAGATGTTCATCTTATGCTGGATATGAGAATCAAACAGCCCTGCAGCTGGATGCACTGGATTATCATTGGTCCTATCGACCTGAAACAGAATGCAGAACCAGTCATCAAGCATGAACTTGCGCACGTAAGGATGAGACATTCGTGGGATGTGGTTCTCTGCGACCTCACCTGTAGCCTATTATGGTTCCTGCCTTTTGCGTGGATGTTACGTCAAGACCTGGTGGATGTGCATGAGTTTCAGGCAGACGAGGCGGTATTGCAGGGAGGCGTGACGTTGGATGAATACGAGCATCTGCTGGTGCGCAAAGCAGTACAGACACAGGTTCTGCCCATCATGAACACTCTACGCCGTGGAGCTGTGAAGAAGCGTTTTGCCATGATGCATTGCGGTCGTTCATCCCGTTTGTCACGGATCAAACTGCTATATCTCCTTCCTGCCCTTGCAGCTTGTTTGTGGGTGTCAGCCAAAGCCGAGATATACACGACCTATCTCAACGGCAAGCTCTTGACACAAGAAGAACAGAAGGCCATCGACCCCAGCACAATAGAACATGTTACCGTGTTGAAAAGCCAGAAAACAATATACGTTGAGACAAAGACCGTATCTGTTCCTGCCAATAACGACGGGTTGAAACCTGGGACAAGTCCAGAGAACACTAACTTTGACAATGTTGAACAAATTCCCCAATTCCATGGTGGCGATGAAGCTATGTATAAATACATTTTCCACCATATACGTTATCCGAATATTGCCATTGAAAATGACGTAGAAGGAACCGTCAATGTGGAGTTCTTCGTTGAAGAGGATGGGAGCATCACGCAAGTGAAAGCCTTGGAGCCTTCGCCTGCGTCAGGTAAAAGCAACATTGTGGTGACTTCCAATCGGCAGGAACGAAGCGAAATATCCTCCACTGACACAGAAAAGGGAATCCGTGCTTTGCAGGAGTATTCAGAGGAACTTATCCGAGGTATGCCTCCGTTTGATCCAGGGCAAAAACAAGGCATGCCTGTTCGTGCTAAAGTGATCTTGCCTATAACGTACCAACTCAACTGAAAAACGAGGCAAGAGCAGAGAGCAGGCTTGTTTGCACTATGCCTTGCAAGGAGGAAGAAGACCGAAGATCAACTGTCGTTAGCCCTATCTTATTGACAACAATTGATTATCCGTCAAAATGACGGACAGCCCTTGTTATACCCTTATAATAACCCTAAAATATTAAAAGTATGATTACAAAAGCATCCATCCGTCGTTTCCTGTGGCGTCACTGTTATGGCCTCCACCATATGAACTACAGGAAAAGTTCAACCAAGAGGAATTGAAGAAACTGATAGATATTATTGAAAAGGCAGACAGAAGGAACAGCACCCCAATAAAACATTAACAACAATGAAAAAGATTTTAGCAACCATGACGGCCCTTGCACTGACGATAGGAGTGCAGGCACAAGAAGAGACTGTTGACACGGCTCAGCTCGTGGCCGTGTATGACTATGAGTGTAGAACACAGGACGACGAGGCAGCACCCATCACGGACAGGATGCAGCTCGTGGTACAAGTGGGACGGACGGTGACGAAGTCGATGCCGTATTCAGCCTATCCGTTTACTGACAACGGTTCAAAGGCAGATGTGGCAACAGGGTTCCAAGAGGCACTGATGCACATGCCGACGGTGTGGACGGGCTTATCCAACGGACAGACCACTGTACGTGAGTTCATCTTCCCGCACGACTACGAGGGCTACGAGTCGACACCCGATATCGCATGGACGGTCAGTGATGACACACTGACCGTGAGCGACTACCTTTGTCAGCAGGCCACAGCGACGCATCGAGGCGTAGAATGGCGCGTGTGGTACACTGATGAGATTCCTTCATCGGCCGGGCCGTGGCGGCTGCGCGGTCTGCCGGGACTGATAGTGAAAGCAGAGAGTGAGGCGCACACGTTCTGCCTTGCAGGGCTTCGCCAAGAGGCATCGCCCATTACAGCCCCAGAGCAAAGGGTCGATGTGCTCCGTATGAAATACGCCAAACTGTTGAAGCATAAGAACGAAATTCTTAGCAACCGCCAATATGCCAAGAATCCCATGTACTATGTGCCCAATCTTCAGGGCAGTATCACGGACATGAACGTCTTCAACCACAACGGCCAGCAACTTCTCTTTGCCAATGGCGGTCATCCGCTGCTGACGAAGGCCCACGTATATCAACCGCTGGAAAAGAAATAAGACGGATATGCAGCGACTCCTGTACATTATATTATATATAGCACTGACCGTCCATGCATCCGCTCAGGTGCGAGTGACGGGGCGGGTGATAGATTTGCAGAACAAGCCCGTGAATGATGTCATTGTGAAAATGGTAATCGGCACGAAGACGCTGGCGTTTACCAGCACGAATGCGAAGGGCGAGTATGCACTGGAGGTCAAGAGTGCGCCGACGGGGGAGGTGACACTACAGTTCAATCACATCAGCTATGAGAAGGAGTCGGAACGTGTGACGCTGAAGGAGTGGGTGACCAAGGTGAACATGCTGCTGACTATGAAGAGAATCAGCCTGAAAGAGGTGACGGTGAAGCCTGACATGCTGCGGCAGAAGGGCGACACGCTGAGCCATAACCTGGCGTCGTTTCTTGGCAAGGGCGACGTGACGCTGGAGGATGGACTGAAGCGGCTTCCGGGAGTCGATGTGTCGAAGAATGGTGGCATCAGTTATATGGGCAAGCCCATCTCGCAGTTCAACATCGAGGGGATGGACCTGCTGGGCGGCAAGTATAACCTTGCGACGCGGAACATTCCTGCGGATTATGTGACGAATGTCGAGATAGTGCGTAATCACCACAGCCGACGGGTGGAGAAGGACGTGCCGAGCAACGAAGTGTCGATGAACATCAGACTGTCGAACAAGGCAAAGTTCAAACCGTTCGGACAGGAGGAGGCGGGGGTGGGCTACATGGAGGACGGCAACGATAAGTTACAAGCCCTGCTGGGACTGACTGGCATGATGTTCACGAACAAGTTCCAGACCATCTGCTCGGTGAAGGGTGGAAACTACAAGGACTTTGCGCGGGCCGACATGTACGACCACTTCGGCGGTTCGGACGTGAGCACCTGCGCCACAAGCCTCTTTGGCGGCTTCGATGGCGGTGCGCCTCCGCAGGGGCAGTACCTCTACCAGCGTAACGGCATGGCAACTGTGAACGGAATCCTGCGTACGGACTCGTTCACGACCATGAAGGTGAACGCCGACTACAGCTACCACCGCGCTACGCACGACATCAGCCAGAGTACGACGTACCTGGCCAACGGTAGTGATTACGTGACCGTGAGCGAACAGATATCGCCAATAACAAAAATTCACCTGCCGAAGCTGTCGGCGAACTACCTGAAGAACGCAGATCGCGTGTATCTCAGCGAGACGTTTGTGCTCAAAGGTAAGTTTGAGCAGAACGAGGGGGATGTGGTGGCCAATGAGTCGCTGGTGGAGCAACGACGGAAGACATCATCGTTTGAGGTGGGCAACGAATTCTTCTGGATGAGCAGAACTGAGAAGGGTGACCGGCGACACGTTCATGCCAACGTGTCGTTCAAGCGGACACCAACGCTAAGGCTGTCTTTCAGCCAAGACAGTATGGACTACGGTCAGACGACGCAGTCCTCGACGCTCAGTATGAACGTCGGCTCGTCATTCCGGCTGAACCTGCCCGTCAGCGTGTCAGCAATGTATGATGACTTGGAAACAGAACGTTGTGGCGAATACGAACTTCGCAACTCAGGAGTCGGGGATTTGAAATCCTCTCCAACAGATAGAAACGACATTCGCGGCTGGGCCTTCACGCCGACCCTCAACCCCGGCTTCGAGATTCATTCCAAGAACCACCGCTTCTACCTGAGTACGGGCATCGGTGCTGCGCTGAAGGGACTGTACTATAACAAACTCAACTACACAAAGCCCGTGTTCAATCCCTCGATGGGCATCAACTACACCTTCTCGGCCAACAGCAAGCTGTCGATCTCGACGGGCTACACGACCTCGATTGGCGACATGATGACGCTGCTGACGGAGCCGATGCAGGTTGACTATCGCTCGGTGCGCACCTCGTCAGGCATCATTGGCGAGTCCGACACCTGGCACACGTCGGGAGAGTGGAAGTGGCAACTGCCCATGCAGTACTTCACGCTGAGCCTCGCCGCCAGCCACAGCGAGGGCAAGCAGAACACGCTCACGTCACAGAGCGTCAGCGGCATCGACATCGACATCAGCAATACATCTCTGCTTCGCGACAGTCGCAGCAGCTCCACCAGTTTCTCCGTAGCCGCCACGAAGAACATCCCCTCGCTCTTCGCCAAGTTCGGTGCAAACGGCCGCTACAGTTTCGGCAGCGGCGAACAGGCCGTGAACGAGACCGCCATCGATACTCGCACGAACAGCTATGCCCTGCACGGCAACACTACCATCACCCCCGTCCCTTGGCTCGAACTGCGGTACGACATCAATTACGGTTGGTCGCGCT
>SAMEA104315421__coassemble_6206_pt1 | contig 3546 bp, 1 predicted proteins | sample SAMEA104315421__metabat2_low_PE_030 | metagenome-assembled genome bin SAMEA104315421 (sample SAMEA104315421) | gut metagenome | biome: Monkey gut; feature: monkey-associated habitat; material: faeces | place: China | collected 2013
CCTCCTGCCCGTAGAGTTCCACGTAGAGCAGGCCGCTCACGTCGGACGGCCGTCCTGTGTCGGTGCGCCTGGTGTAGGCGGTGAACCAGATGGTGTCGCCCAGTTGGTAGCATGTGTTGTCCATGTGTACATACACCTTCTCCTGCGGGATGGTACGTCCGAAGGCCCGCAGACGCTCCACCAGCGGACGGAAACTGCCACTGGCAGCGGCAAGCGAGTCGGGTCTGTAGGCGGGCGCTTCTGCCTCTCTGGCTATTTCCACGGCGGTGGTATCGCCCGATGTCATGCTTTCCTTCACTATGCGCTCCTCCTCTTCGGTACGCTGTATGCAGGTCTGCTGCCAGAGCGTGGAGTCGTATCCTGCGCGGTCAATGGCATCCAGCAGGTTGTCCTCCACCTTCACCTTCTTTCCCTTGGCGGTCTTTATCTTCCTTTTCCCCAGGTTGTAGGCGATGGATCGGCATTTCATCCCCGCCGCTTCAAGGGTGCATGCCACATATTCCACCTCGGTGAAGCCGCGGCGGTGGGTATAGCCGATGCGTATGACGGGCTCTGTCTGGTTGGCCTGTGTCCAGAAGTCCTTCTCTGTGTCGAGTACCACATTGGACATCTGTCCTTCGAATCCCATCAGCTTGTAGCCCTTTGTTTTCACATAGAGTGTGCCAGTGACGAGTCCGCTGCTGTATTTAGACTCTTTCCTTGTGAAGCTTATCTTGAAGAAGTTCTCTCCCTCCTCTGTGTATTCCTCTATGTATGTGTTGTAATTGCTGGCTGCTGCTTCATAGTGGTCATATAATTGCAATCCGGAACCAGACATGATTCCTCCCCTCCCAATGAGAGCGCTGGATGCGCCAGAGTTTTTGCAGAATCCCAGTGGAACGTGAACGTCTTTCCAGAAATTCGTGTCATAGACGCGCGGTGCGAAGTCGAAGAGGTGCTGCAGGTTTGAAGCAGCGAAGATGTTCCTGACCTCCGAGTGCTCTCCTATGCAGTAGTGTCTTGCATTCAGGATGCTGGTCTTTCTGAGGTTGATGGCAGAGGCGGAGTTCATGAATCCCTCCACCATCTCGTTCCTTCCGTTCTCCTGTTCGAATGTCTGCCGCAGAAAGAAGTTGGCGGTCTTGCCTTCTCTGACCTTGTATTCCGCATTCAGGCTTTTGATGATGTTCTTCAGAATGCTGTTGGGAGCCACTACCGTGAACTCCCTCAGTTGTGTTGCGGCCGGCTCCAATTCGATGGTCTTCGGCACGTCTCCCGCGTTGAACAGTTGTTTCCCATACCCCATGAATGACACACGAACAGCCTCTCCTTTCTCCAGGTCAATGCTGAACATCCCTTCTTCATTTGTCAGTGCCCCCTTGCTTTCCGATACATACACTGTGGCAAAGGGGATGGGCTCCCCAGTCTCGCTGTCAACCACACGGGCAGTGACAATTTGCTGTGCTTTGAGTTCAAAACCACATAGTGTGGACAGCAAAATGCACATGAAAGGTGTAAATATGCGTTTCATATCATGTGGGTAAATAAGGTTAAGCGTCCGCGCTCTGCTTGAAGCCTGAGCGCGGACACTGTTACATGTCGTATTCTACTATTGTAGCTATTAGAAATCTTCGTGGTAAATGTCAGGTATGCTATATGAAGTATCGAATGTGCCTGATGCTTCTTTTTCAAACCTTGTACGTGGAGTTTCCCATAAAATTTCGATGTAAATGTTGTATGCACTATCATATCTGCAATCAACATGAGTTATTTCTAAATTTTTTTTGCGGTTTATAAGCTCGTATGATACGTCAGAGTAGAATCCATCTTTATTTGCACTACCACATGCTGCATGAGGTAAGGCTATCCCGTCAGTCCAAAAGATTGTAATGCTGTCGAAGGGTTGCTGTGGTGTGTTTTGCGTAACCTGTCCCCTTCTAACCATGCATTGCGGTTTATCATTGCTGCCACTACCAGAGCCACTGCCAGAACCTTCTCCCGAGCCTGTTCCGCTTCCACATCCATTGCCTCCAGTGCCCTCTGTCTCCTGTGCTGGCACCCACTTTACGATGCCATCATCCAGGCGTACATAGCCGCCCGTCCACTCATTCTCCTTCGCCAGTTCCAAATACTCATCGTATGAGTATGGATTCTCTTTTGTTCCTTTTACCATAATGAAAAATAGATAAAATGTTGAAATATATTTAGACTATCTCCTGGCAACAAGCATTCCAAGTTCCACCAGCCTCGCAATCTCACCCTTATAAAAGAGTTCTAGTCTTTGGCGGCCAATGTCGTTTGTCCTGCTTGTCCAGTATTTCTGCGTTATCGCTTCCACGATTTCTTCCTGTGTCATCTTGTTGTGTCCAATTAGGGAGAGTATTTCGGTCTCATCCTCTGTGAGGTAGAATTCCTCGTAGCCAATCTTGTGTGATACAGGACCAATCCCCACGCGCTTTAGAGTGAATGTTTCCGGGCATCTAAGCCTTGCGTGCAGCAGTTTTCTGTCCGACCTTTTCCATGTGTCGGGTATTTCATATATCGAAAAGAGGTTGGCTTTCTCTATCAGAAAACGATCTTTATCGTCTGAGAGCGTGAAATCCCTGTACCGTGCGGAGCACAATTCCTGTTTCTCTATTTCTTCCTGGTCGTATCCTTCCCATGTTACAAGACAATTCCATATATGCAACTTGTAATGGAATATCCCGCTATCCTTGTCATCCGCAATTACGACAGGCTGTCTTTTCTGGTGCAGCTCATGACATATGGTCCGGTAGGTTTCGGGGGCGGTTCGCAGCAGGGCTCTCGCAAGTTGTCTGCAATTATCATTCTTTCCCTTCATACCTCCCAATACATGGAAGAACTCTTTTCCCTCATACTGTCTGAGGTTGGCAAAGTCCTTGTTCTGGTAACCGTTGTCAATTATGGATGAGGATATTAGCCCCTTCACCTCTTTCTTCTCTTTATCCACCATGGCGGCAAGGAAAATCTGCTCGAAGAACACGTTGCATTCCTCGTTAGAGTATTCCACGGATGCGTCGTTCATATGGTTGGCCTCGAAGAAGGCAAACACTTCCTGACAATATCGGTGTATGAAGTCAATGTCGTTGCCACCGAAGATTCCCATGTTGTATGATGCCATAGTGCCGTTGTCCAGTGTCTCTTGAATGAACTGGGGTAGCTTGAATTCGGGGTGGGCCAGCACCCTGTTCATCATCCCTTGGTAGTAGGATGTTCCTATTTCCCTGTTTTGCGCCACAAGACCCGCACCGAGTATCTCTTGGGGGATAGGCTTGGGGAAATACATGTCGCCATCGATGTGCAGAAACTGCTCAGTCTGCAGCGAATAAGTCTTGATCTTGGCATAGGCCCAATGTTGCGGCAGGCACAGGTTGTCGTCATAGATGACATGTACCTGTGTGTATGGCAGGTGTAGTTTTTCTATCAGCACCTCGTATCCCCGTTTGTCTGTGTAAAGCTCCACCTGGTCGAAATGCTCGCGCAACGAAAGACAACTCAATGTCCATGACATCAGGTTGTATTCAGCGTGAGGCCAACCAAAGGAAT